>OFPK01000016.1_pt1 | contig 69636 bp, 67 predicted proteins | sample 1542601 | NCBI WGS metagenome assembly OFPK01 (sample SAMN05503968, study PRJEB24370) | sediment metagenome | isolation source: lake sediment | place: USA: Lake Hill lake, St. Paul Island, Alaska | collected 2013 | reverse complement strand
TCTTTCCCTACACGACGCTCTTCCGATCTCCAGCCCCAGCGCGGCGCACACGGCGGGCTGGCCCAGGTCCAGCACCTGGTCGCCAATCGCCACACCGACCCGAAACGCCTCCTGGCTGCCCTGGCGCCTGAAAACGGCAAAGGGCAGGTTCTGGACGGGGAAGTCGCTGGCCGGATCGTTGGCCGAGGCGACCCAGCTGCGCAGGGCCGGGTTGTGCGTCTCGTTGATCATGCCTTGCCGTCCTCGAACTCCAGCGAGTGCATCCAGGCCGCGTGCTTCGGCGCGCGTTTGGTCTGGCTCCATTCGTTGAGCATGTCCCACTTCACGGCAGCAGCACGGGCCACGAGCTCGGGTGTGCTGGTGTCCACGGCCAGTTCCAGGCGGTGGCCGTTGGGGTCGAAGAAATAGATCGACTTGAACAGCGTGTGGTCGGTGATGCCCACCACCTCAATGCCATCGGCCTGCAGCCGCGCCTTGACCTGCTCCAGCACGGCCAGCGACTCGACCTCGAACGCAATGTGCTGCACCCAGGCCGGTGTGTTGGTGTCGCGTCCCATCTCGGGCTGCAGGGGCAGTTCAAAGAAGGCCAGCACATTGCCGGCACCGGCGTCCAGGAATATGTGCATGTAGGGGTCATGCGCCTTGGTGGAGGGCACCAGGTCTTCGGCAAAAGCCAGTTGGAAGTCCATGTTGAGGTACTTGCCGTACCACTCAACGGTCTGCTTGGCGTCCTTGCAGCGGTAGGCTACGTGGTGAATCTTTTGAATCTTCATGTCTTTCTCCTGAGGTGTGGTGGGGAGCTTGAGGAACGTTACCGCTCAAAGCTCAAGGATCAGCTTCATGCCCGCCGCTCTGGAGCAGCAGGCCATCATCTTGTTGTTGGCGTCGCGTTCGGAGCGTGTCAGCACCACGTCGCGGTGGTCCACCTTGCCCGACAGCACCTTGACTTCGCAAGAGCCGCACAGGCCTTCGCCGCAATCGCTCTGGATGTCGATGTTGGCAGAGCGCAAGGCGGTCAGCAAGGTCTGGTCGGCCGGCACCTTGACGACCAGGCCCGAGTCCTTGAGTTCGACCTCGAAGGCGTGTTCTTTCTCGGGGTCGAGGGAGCCGCGCGTTGACTGGAAGTGTTCCACCCGCAGCGCATCCTCCGGCCATTTTTCGCAGCAGCTTTCCAGCGATTCGAGCATCCGCACCGGGCCGCATGCATAGATCTGCGTGCCAGCCTGCGGCTGGCCCAGCAACTGGCTGAAGTCATTGCGCCGGCCTTCATCCTTGGCATACACATGCAGCCGTGCGCCATGCAACTGGGACAGTTCATCCAGAAAAGCCATGGTGTCGCGCGAACGTCCGCTGTAGTGCAGCTCGTAGTCGATCCCGAGTTCCTTGGCTCTGCGCGCCATCGTGGCGACCGGGGTGATGCCGATGCCGCCCGCAATGAAGATGGCCTTCTTCGTGCTTTCATCAAACCGGAAATGGTTGCGTGGCCCGCGGATCTTGAGCTTGTCACCTCGCTTGAGGTGCTCGTGCAGCCAGCGCGAGCCACCCCGACTGTCCGGGTCCTTGAGCACGGCAATTTCCAGCACGCTGCTGTCCGATGGGTCGCCGCACAGCGAGTACTGGCGCGACAGATCGGGTGTGCCGCACTCGACGTCGATATGCGATCCGGGGGTCCAGCGCGGCATGGCGCTGCCGTCGGGTGATGTCAGCCGCAGGCGAATGATGTCGGTCGCCACCTGGCTCACGTCGTCCACGACGACGGTCCGACTGATCGAATGCCGGGACGGCTCCCCAATGCGAACGACCGCATTCTGCGCCAGGATACCGGGCTGGGCGCGTTCCGGGTTCAACTTCGGGTCCCATTCCACCCAGAGGTGCTCGGGGCCCCTGAAGGAGGTATTGGGCACATAGGTGAATTTCTGCGCCGTCAGGCGCATATGCGGCAGGCGCTTGGTGAGCTCTTCCAGGAAGATCTGCAGCTCCATGCGCGCCAGGTTCTTGCCCATGCACTGGTGCGAGCCGTAGCCAAAGGTCAGGTGCTCGCTCGAATTGTCGCGGCGGATGTCGAACAGGTCCGGGTCTTCGAAGTGCCGCTCATCATGGTTGGCGGACGACATCACGATCAGCAGCCGGGTGCCGGCGCTGATGTCGATGCCGCCAATCCGCGTGTCCTTGGTGGCCATCCTTCGCCAGGCGGCAACGGAGCCGTTGTAGCGGATGCATTCCTCCACCGCATTGGGAATCAGACTCGGGTCTTCGCAGATTTCCCGCCAGGCGCTGGGGTGCTGCAACAGCAGCTTGACGGCATTGGCCGTCGCGTTGGCCGTGGTCTCGTGCGCGGCCACGATGCCGGCCATCATCATCGAGTGCAGGTACGAGTCCGTGACGACGTCCGGGTACTCGGCCTGCTTGCGAATACCGTAGCGCATCCAGCCTGGGCCGCTGGGGTCTTTGCGCATCTTGTCGAGGATCTGGCCGGCCAGCTGCCAGAAGTTGCCGACTGCGTGCGCCACCTTGATCTGCTCTTCCGGCTTCGGCCGTCCCCAGGTGTTGACGGTGTGGGCAATCGAATACTGCCGCAGCGTGTCCATGTCTTCCTCGGGCACACCCAGGAAGTGCAGGGCGATGGTGAGCGGCACCTCCCACAGCATCTGGTCGACCAGGTCGGCCTTGCCGTCGTTGATGAAGCGGTTGACGTATTCCCGCGTCACCTGGCGCACCATGGGCTCATGGTGCTTGAGCGCTTCGGGGGTGAACGGCTCCATGAGCACGCGGCGCCTGGCCATGTGGGCCGGCTCATCCTCGTTCACCAGCGTGCGGTTCATCGCGTAGTTGTAGGAGGCGAGAACCTCGTTGGCCTCCTGGCTGGTGGGGGTGATCTTTTCCAGCGCGATCGAGGGGCTGAACGTGATGTTGTCCCTGAAGATCGACTTGATGTCTGCGTAGCGCGTCACGACCCAGTAGCCCAGCTTGGGGCTGTAGAAGATCGGCTCCTGCTCCCGCGCCCAGCGTACGTACTCGGGCGGGTCCTGCTGGTAGGCGTCTTCAAACGGGTCGAATTCGGCCGCGCGCTGGCTGATGGGGCAGCCATTCGGCGCCTGCAATCCGGCCAAGGCCTTGTGGTCTATGGGGCAGCCCGACTTGGCGGCTGCAGCACTGGAAGAGTTCATGTTTCACCTCGTTGTGGCATGACCGCGCATCAGATTACCTGAGTTGGGTCAAACTTCGTATTGCGTAATTATGATACGCAATGCGTAATATGGGTGATTGGGGTTATCCCTAGACTTGGCGGAGATGACGGCAACGACGGGCGCGCCGCGGCGTGCGGCATCAGCGCGCCATGTCAGTAACTGGGAGGAATTTGGTAGTCAGTACAGGCGTGACCTCACCCATCGCTGGTGTGAAGTTCGCCTGAAAAAAGCGGGGCCGCCATGCACGGCGGTGCGGGCCGCATGGGCGCGCTGGCTAGGTCAACCGGTCAGCGGCCGTCAAAGCCCAGGGCGGCACTGATGGCCGCGGCCTCGCGCATGACCTGTTTGGCAATCACGCCATCGGCGCGCGCGTCAAAACCGCCCGTCGCCCCCAGGGCCGTGAGCACGGCGCTGGTTCGGCCCGTGTAGTCAAAGATGGGCGCAGACACCGCGCTGATGCCCCGCAGCAGGGTGTCATGCACCACGGCGCAGCCATTGGCGCGAACCGTTTTGCGCAGATGGTCGATAGGTTGCCGGGTGGAGAGCGACGCGCGCTGCTCCTTGGTCGCCCGAGCGTATTCCTCGTCGGCCTGGCGGCGCACATTGGCATCGTCCAGGTAGCTGAGAAACACCTGGCCCGTGGCCGACCAGAGCATGGGCAAGGTGGAGCCCGCACGCACGTTGATGGTGATCGGCAAGCCGGGTTCTTCAAAGCGCAGCACCGTTGGCCCCTTGTTGCCCATGATGGCGAGAAAGCAGGTCACTTCCAACTGCTCCCGCAAGCGCACAAGGGCCGACTCCCCCAGGCGAATCGGGTCGCATTGCCGGATGGCTGCCAGCCCGATCTGGATTGCCTCGCGGCCGAGGAAATAGCGCTGGGTCGTCGGGTCCTGCTCGACCACGCCTTCCTGGATCAGGCTGGCCATGTAGCGGTGGACTTTGGCGGTGCTCTCGCCCACTTCTGCGGCGACAAGCGTCAGGCTGGCGGCGCCTCCCAGGCGGCTCAGGGCCTTCAGGATGCCCATGCCCATCTCTGCGGATTGAACCCGCTGTCGACGTTCCAGCGGCGGTTTGGTGGTTTTTCCCTTGGTCACTTTCAGGCTTTCTCCAATGGCGCGAACGATAGCATGCGAGCTCACGGTCTTGAGACTCAAAATGCCAACGCAAGTGCTGAGATTCACGGTACTCAGTGAATACCCTTGGTCGATATTACGCTTTGCGCAGCTATATTACGCAAATGTTAGCTGCATTGATCTGGCGCAAAGCTTGGCTTTTTCGGGCGACGAAAAAGTTGGCTTCTTGACCTGCCGCAATTGCTGGCTTTTGATGAACCGTTTCTAGATACAGGAGTACAACTTGAAACTACGATTTGCTGCCTGCCTGATGGCATTGCCCCTGTTGGTGGGTGTTTCCGTTGCCCACGCACAGTCCTACCCCGCCAAGCCCATCCGCTGGCTGGTGCCTTACCCGGCCGGTGGCGGCTCGGACTTCCTGGCCCGTACCATCGGGCAGCAGCTGTCGACCCAAGTCGGCCAGCCCGTTCTGATCGACAACAAGCCGGGTGGCAACACCGCCATTGCCGCCTCCGAAACGGCCCGCTCCGCGCCCGATGGCTACACGATCCTGTCCGCCGACAACGGCACCATGGTCTTCAACTCCGCCTTGTATTCCAAGCTGTCCTACAACCCGGAAAAAGATCTCGCGCCCGTGACCCTGATGGGCCGCTTTCCTATGATCCTGGTGGTCGGTCCGGATTCGGATGCCAAGGATGCCAAGGACTTCATCGCCAAGGCCAAGGCCAACCCGGGCAAAGTGAGCTTCGGTTCAGCCGGCGCCGGCAGCCCGCACCACCTTGCGATGGAGCTGTTGAAAGTCACGGCCGGGCTTCACATGGTTCACATCCCTTATCGCGGGGCCGCACCGGCCTTGGGCGATCTGGCGGGTGGCCAGATTCCGGCCATGATGGTTGATATGGCGGCCGGCGCGGCCTTCATCAAGTCCGGAAAAATCCGGCCGCTCGCAGTGGCCAATGCGACGCGCCTGGCCCAGTTGCCGGATGTGCCAACCTTTGCCGAGCTGGGTTACAAGAATGTGGAGGCGGCCGCTTTGGTCGGCATCGTGGCACCCGCCGGAACGGCACCGAGCATCGTGAATGCGCTGCAAAAACAGGTGGCCACGGCGATCAATCAGCCGGCGGTGAAGCAGCGTCTGATCGACTTCGGCGTCGAGCCGGTCGGCAATACGCCGCAACAGTACGCGGACTTGCTGCGCAGCGAAAACGTGCGCTGGCACAAGGTGATCAAGGATCAAAAAATTTCGCTGGATTGATGGCGCGGGTGCTCAGCTTGACGTGAGCACCCCGGCGTCAGCCACGCGGAAATGAAAAGCCACGCTTGGGAACAAGCGTGGCTTCTTTGTTTTCAAGCGCTCAACATAATTGGCGTTGAAGCGGAACTCAGCCCGAGCGTGGGGGACTTATGCCCCAACTGCACCCACGTCATCAAAGATGGATGCTCCTGCAAACTCGGGCCTTGATCCTTATTCGTCGCGGATGCCGTTGCGCAGAATGCCGATGGCATCGACGTCGATCTCCACCACGTCCCCCGGCTTCATGAAGACCTGAGGATTGCGCTTGTTGCCCACGCCGCCCGGAGTGCCCGTCACGATCACGTCGCCGGCCTGCAGCGGCGTGAAGGTGGAGATGTAGGCGATCTGGCGCGGAATGCTGTGGATCATCATGTCGGTGGTGGTGCGCTGCAGCTCGACACCGTTGAGGCGGGTGACAAGGGTCATGTTCTGGTCGGGCTTGATTTCGTCAGCCGTGACCAGCCAGGGACCAAAGCCGCCTGTGCGCCAGAAATTCTTGCCCGCCGTCCACTGGCTGGTGCTGACCTGCCAGTCGCGGATGCTGCCGTCGTTGTAGCAGCTGTAACCCGCGATGTGACTCCAGGCATCGGCTTCGCTGATACGGCGGCCGCCCTTGCCGATCACGATGGCGATCTCGCCTTCGTAGTCCAGGCGCATCGATTCCGGTGGGCGCACGATGTCCTGGCCGTGTGCCACCTGCGAAGCGGGCACGCGCAGGAACAACGCCGGGCTCTCGGTGATTTCACGTCCGGTCTCACGCACGTGCTCGCCGTAGTTCAGGCCCACGCAGATGATCTTGTCCGGATTCGGGATGACCGGCAACAGCGTCAGTTGCGAGAACTTCAGGCCGGGCTTGTGCGTCCTGGCGGCTTCGGCGGCCGCGGCGAACAGGTTTTGTTCGATCAGGGCGCGCAAATCAGGGGCTTTTGCGCCCAGGATGGGGTGGAGGTCGAGCACATCGTCGCCGTTGACGATGCCGTAGCTGGCTTGGCCTGCGTTCAGAAAACTGATGAGTTTCACGGGGAGGAGTCCTTTCAGGAAATGGAGGGTGAATCAGGGAATGCGCACAGTGATTTCCTGTGCGGCACGGATGACCAGTTGGGTCAGTTTGGAAACATCCATCACGGCCATGCGCGGCACCGAGGTCACCAGCGAGATGGCGCCCAGGATGGTGCCGTTGGCATGTTGCAGGGGCGCCGCCAGCGCCGCCAGGTTGGGCTCCAGTTCGCCGTTGGAGAAGTAATGGCCGGCCTTGCGGATATTGGCGTAGTACTTGCGGAACGCCGGCCACTCCGTTGGCAGGCCAGCCTTGGCGATCTCGTCGCTGTGCTGGTCAAACACCTTGCGTAGCTGCACCGGCGTGAAGCACGACAGGATGACCTTGGGCGCCGCCCCCTGGAACAGCGGACGCGGCCGACCCCGACCGTAGCTCAGGGTGGCGGGTGAAGATCCGAACTCCCGGTGGGTGTCCAGCACCTGCTGGCCGTAGAGGCCCGAGATCACGCAGTCGAAGCCGGTTTTCTCGACCAACTCGGCCATGATCGGCACGCCATGCTGCAGCACGGGATCGGCCATGCGGATGTAGTGGTCCAGCACGATGATGCGCGGGCCCAGCGTGTAGTGCGAATCTGCGGCGCGCTGCAGCAGACCGGCGTCCGCCAGCATCTTGACGTAGCGATAGCCCGTCGGTAGCGACACCTGAAGGGCCTCGGTGATGCCTTCGGCCGTCCAGGTCAGCTGGTGATCGGAGAAGAGGTCCAGCACGCTGAGCATGCGCGAGAGGCTGGACATGGATTTGTCGGTCATGGGTCGCTTCAGTGGGGTTGAAGATCCGCCACGGGCATGCTGGCCGTGATGGCATCGAGTTCCCCGGGCGATGTGGCCACGCCCATGATATAGCGGTCGGGTCGCAGCACGACCGCGCCGAGGCCGTGCTGGTCGAACCATTCCCGCAGGCCGGCATCGTGGACGGGCAGTAGCGTCACGCCGCTGGCGGACCAGATGCCCCGCGTCTCGTCGCTCACGCCTTTGAGCAGGGCCTCGCGTGCGATGACCGCGAAGCGCGTGCCTAGCCGGACATCGAGCAGGTCGCCGTTGTCGAGCTCGGGCTGTACGAAAGGCTGGCCGACCAGCGGGTTGTTGCCGCTGAGCACCCCCGGCCCGAGCCGGGGTGATGGAAACTCGAAAATCTCCGGTTGCCCCGACTTGAAACGCGCATCGCGCTCGCGCGCCTGGGCCGGGTCGGTCGCCTGGATGATGTCGCCCAGGCGGACGGCCAGCTCGATAAAAGCCTGCACGTGCGGCGCGCGTTCGGACTCGTAGGTGTCGAGCAGGGCATCACTCACCCCGGCCTTCAGCACGGCTTCGAGCTTCCACGCCAGGTTGGACACGTCGCGCAGCGCAGCGCACATGCCCTGCCCGAGGAACGGCGGCGTCTGGTGCGCGGCATCGCCTGCCAGCATCAGGCGGCCCTTGCGCCAGCCCTGCGCAATGAGTGAATGGAAGGTATAGATCACGGCTCGCTCGATCTCTGCCTGGTCCGGGCGCAGCCAGGGGCTGACCAGCTTCCACAGCATCTCGGGCTCCACCATCCTGATGGGGTCGTCGCCAGGCATCAGCATGATTTCCCAGCGGCGGCGGTTGCCTGTGACGTTGCAGTAAGTCATGGGCCGTGCCGGGTCGCAATGCTGCACGGTGTGGTCCGGCAGGGTTGGCGCATTGGCCTTGAGCAGCACGTCGAACACGAGCCAGGGCTGGTGCAGACCCAGGTCCTGCATGGTCGTGCCCAGTGTCTTGCGCATCAGGGAGCGCGCGCCGTCACATCCCACGACATAACGGACCTGGACCTGGGACTTCTGGGTCTGAACCAGATCGGTGATGTCCAGCATGACGTGCTCATCCGAGGACGTGATGTGTGTCACCTCGTGCTGCAGCTTCACCGTGACGTTGCCGAAACGTCGAACGCCCTGGCGCAGCACCTGTTCCAGCTCCGGCTGGTGGAAGTAGTAGTTGTTGGCGCAGCCATGCGGGCCGCGCAAGGCCGTGCCGCCCCGGATCAGCATGGCCTCGCCCTCGGCATTCAGGAAATGCATGCCCTTGAGCCCGGGCCGGCAGACGGCCTCGACCGGGGCGCGCAGACCGGCCGTCTGGAAGATCCGCATGACCTCACCGTCGAAATGGATGGCACGGGGGAGCGGATAGATTTCGGCATCCTTCTCCAGCACCAGGACCGAGAGCCCGGCCTGGCCGAGCAGATTGGCCAGCGTGGCGCCCGCAGGGCCGTAGCCGATGATGGCAACGTCAAACATGCTCAGGCCTCCGTGCTGTAACCCATCAGGCGGGCCATGCTGGCCTGCCATTGCGCGCGGGACTGGAACCTGGGCCGACTGCGCGCAATGGCCTCGGCCCGGGCCAGGATGGCTTCGTCTGGCTGGTCCAGGTTGATGGGTTCACGCAGCGGCTGTTCGCAGTACCAGGGCGTGTCCATGAAGATTTCGATCCGGTTGCCCTCCGGATCGCGCAGATACACCGACACGGCGTTGCCATGCGTGGCCGGCTGGATGTCGCTCGCCCCGCCATCGGCCTGGGCGCGCGCCAGCACAGCGCGCAGCGTGGCCAGATCGGGCACGCGGAATGAAATCTGGTTGATGACGCTGAAGCCCAGGTCCTGCGGCCGGCCGGTGGCCAGCACCACTTGATGGTGCTCGGCTGGGTTACGACTCAAAAAAACCAGCTGCACGGTGCCCAGGTCGCCCCGGTCGGTTTCGGTGAAGCCCAATACGCTCTTGTAAAAGCGCGCCATTTTTTCCAGGTCGCGCACATAGAAACCCATGTGGCTGAAAACGACGGAATCGGGCCGGTTCAAAGGCGGGAAAGGGGGGCTCATGCGTTCTCCTGTGAAAATTTATATTGTTTTTTGTCAATTTATTTAAATTAATTGTGCATCAATTCTCATAATTTGACAATAGACTGATTTTAATCAAGAATTCGTCCAGACACCCAAACGGGCGTCGAAACCCATTCAATGCATCCAAGGAGACAACAATGACTCGCATCCATTTCCGCGCTGGCTTCATGGCGCTGACGCTGGGACTGCTCGCGGCTTTCAGCGCCCACGCGCAGGACTACCCCAGCAAGCCCATCCGCCTGATTGCACCGTTCCCGGCCGGCTCCGGACCGGACGCCAACGCCCGCGAGATCGCGGGGGAACTGACCAAGGTACTGGGGCAGACCGTCATCGTGGAGAACCGGCCCGGCGCCTCGGGCCAGATCGGCATGGAGGCCGCTGCCAGGTCCGCCCCGGACGGCTACACCCTGGTCGTCGGCACCACCAGCACCATGTCCGTGCTGCAGCACCTGTACACCCGGCTCACCTTCAATGCCGAAAGGGACTTCGTGCCGGTCAGCCTGCTGGGCGTGCTGCAAACCGGTCTGATCGCCAACCCCGGTGTGCCATTCACCTCGGTGCAGGACATGGTTGCCCAGGCCAAGGCCAAACCGGACAGCATCACGGCCGCCACCATCGGCGTGGGCAGCTACTTCCATCTGGCTGGCGAATGGTTCGGCCACGCCACCGGCACGCAGATCAAGTTCGTGCCGTACAACACCACCAGCCCCTATGGCGACCTGATCGGTGGCCAGGTGCAGATCATGTTCGACGCGCTGCCTGCCGCCGCCGGCAATATCCGTGGCGGCAAGCTCAAGCTGCTGGCACTCACGGGCAAGACACGTCATCCGGCCTTCCCCAACGTGCCCACCTTTGCAGAAGCCGGCCTGCCGGACTACACCCCGGTCGCGTGGCAAGGCATCCTGGCGCCGGTGGGCACGCCCAAGGCTATCGTCGACAAACTCAGTGCCGCCATGTTCAAGGCCACCCAGAACCCGCAGCTGGCCGAGAAATGGCGCTCCTACGGTGGCGAACTTCGCGCCACCAGCTCGGCTGAATTTGCCGCCTTCATCAAGGAAGATGCGGCCAAGTGGGGGCAGGTCGTGCGCCGTGCCGGCGTGAAGCTGGACTGATGACGATGGGTGCCCCCCTGACGCCCGAAATGGTGCTACAGCTGGAGCAGCGTCGCCGCGATGCCATGCTGGCCGGCGACGCCGCTGCACTGCGTGAACTGATTTCCGAACAGGTGATCTACGTGCACTCATCCGCCACGCGTGACACGAGGGACAGCTACCTGAAAAAAATCAGCAGCGGCGCGCTGCGCTACCTGCACCTGGTCTTGAGCGACACGCAGGTCCAGATGGTCGAAGGGGCAGCCCTGGTGACAGGCCGCATGCAGGCGACCGTTTCCAGGGGAGGCCAAGAGATCCCGGTTCGCAGTGCCTTCCTGACCGTGTGGGTCCCCGAGCATGGGGTTTGGCGCTTGCGTGCTCATCAAGGCACGTCGGTGAACGATTAAACGTGCTGCAGTTCAACTGCGGTTCACGTTCGGCAACAAGCCTCGGCCCGGGACCAAGCGACCCAACCCGCCTGCAGGCGCGCAGCGCAACCCGACTTACTCGTCGTCCGCTACCCCTCCGATCCGTTCCCGCAGACGGTCCAGCATCTGCTCCAGCTGTTCGCGTTCCTTGGCCTGCAGACCGCCGAACAGGTCCGTGGCCAGGCTGGCCTCGATAGCCAGGAACCACTCGCATTCCTTCTCGCCTGCAGGCGTCACGCTCAGGCGCCAGACCCGGCGGTCCTGCTCGTCCGGGGCGCGGGCCAGCCACGCGTGTTCCTCCAGCTCGCGGATCAGCCGCGCGATCTGCCCCTTGTCCCGGCCCATGGCCTGCCCCAGTTGCTGCTGGGTCCAGCCCGGGTTGCGCAAGCACAGGCAGAGCGCGCGCAGATGCACCGGCCCGAGTGCGTGCCCAGTGTCTTCGCCCATGCGGGTCTTCATCACCTGCCGGACGCTGCCGAACAGGGTCATGAAAGCCTGGAAGGTGGCCAGGGCAGAGGTGGTCTCGCGGCGGCTGGGTTTGCTCATGGTGGCTTTAAGGTTGATAAAGTCAACCATCTGTTATACTGTTGCTATTGTCAACTATTTTGCCATCCATGAAAAATCCCCGCCCCGCAGCACCGCCTTCCGCTTTTGTCCGCACGCTGCGCAAGATCCTGCCCCCGCTCATCCTCATGCCGTCGGTTGCCTTCATCCTCAGCGCCTTCATGACCTGGGCGAACGTCGGTTTTGGCGAGGCCTATCTCTCCACCTGGGGGCGCAGCTTCCTCAGCAGCCTGGTGATTCTTCCCCTGGTCCTGGCCAGCCTGGGGCCGCTGGAGAGGCTGGTGAACCGGCTCTTTCCCGCCCTGCACCCGTTCGCACGCAAGCTCGTGGTGTCGCTGCTCACGGCCTTCGCCATCGAGAGCGTGCTGGCCTTGGCGGTCACCACCATCAACAGCCCGTGGGACAGCAGCATGGGCCGCTACTGGTGGATGGCCTTCAGCCGCTCACTGCCGGTTGGCGTGCTGATCGGCCTGTTCATGGCCTTCTACGTCAAACCCAAGCTGGACCGCATGATGCAGGCGGGCCAGACCGCACAGGCCTGAAACCTAGGCCGCCGGCTTCTTCAGGTCGAAGTGGCCTTGCGCCACCGTCAGGCCGTTGACCAGCAGCTCCACGGGGTGCCGTCCCGCGTAGTGGGTGCGGGTCGTGAAGTCCGCGATGGTCTGGCTCTTGCTGAGTGTGACTTGCGCCAGGCCGTCCAGCTCTAGCGTGCGCAGCTTGAAGACCTTGCGGCTGCTGGCGCCGTTTTTCTTCACGTAGTGGATGGCGTAGTCAATCACCAGCCGCTGCGGCTGGCGCGCCGTGGAAACGAGGGTTGCGTTCAGCTGCAGCGTTTGCCCCAGGCGCAAGGCGCTGGGGGACACCTCAAAAGCGCCCAGCCGCACCTTGGCGCCCAGCGTCGCCCCCACGAGCTGGAGTGCGCGCGGGTGGCCGGCCTTGATGAGGTTGCGCAGCGCGTGTTTGGTAATCCATTTCGTCTCGGTCTGCTGCGTGGACCAGCTCTCCAGCAAGTCCAGCACCCAGTCGGGGTGGTCCTTGCTGATGTCATTGAGGTGGTTGGCCACCGAGCGGCGCACATAGTCGCTCGTGTCCGCCTTGAGTTTTTCCAGGATGGGCTGTGTGCGCTGCGGCTGGGCCGCCAGCAGGGGCAGGCGCCGGGCCCAGGGCAGGCGTGGGCGGGTGCCCTCGCTGGCCAGCCGCCGCACGTGCTCGTTGGCGTCTTCGGCCCAGCGGATGGCCAAGGCCAGCACCGCGTCGGGGTCCTGCGCAATGTAGGGGCGGATGGCGAACTCGGCGCTGCTATAGGGCGTGAGCTCGCGCAGCGCCTCCAGCGAGAGTTCGAAGTGATCCAGCCCGTGCCGACCCACGAACTCGGGCAGCACCATGTTGGCAAAACCGCCGGGCAGCAGCGGTGCCATGCGGCGCACGGTCTTGAGCGCACGGGGGTAATCGGCCGGCAGAAACGCGCGCAGGCTGTCCGCCGCCCGGCTCATGCGCTGCATGATGGAAAGCTCGTCCAGCTCCTCGCGCGCCATGGCCAGATAGGCCCGCTGGTCAAACGCCGGGTGCGCCTGTGCCGCCGCGCGGCCTATCAGGGCCAGCGCCTTGGCATTCAGCAATTCTTTCAGCAGCGGGGCGGACTCTTTTTCTTGTGCCATGGGGTCTAGCGTAGCGTTTTTTCAGTTCTTGCCGTTGTAGGCCAGCCCCGAAGCCGGCCGGAATTCGGGGCAGGCCGGTGTAACCCAGGCTTGGCAGTTGCATCCGGCACTGGCAGACTCTCGGCATGAAGCTCGTTGAATTGGGATGGGATGCGTGGTTTGCGGCAAAAGCCGGTGAACTGTGCGGGCCGGATTCGTCCGCGGCCAGGGTCACCGCGGTCGACCGGGGCCGCTGCCTCATCCGGGGTGAGCACGGCGAAGTGCCTGCCGAGCTGACCGGCAAGTTCCTCCACCTCGCGGAGTCATCCACCGAATTGCCCTGCGTGGGCGACTGGGTGTGCGCGCACTACCTGGATGGCGCCAGCCACGCGATCATTCACCACCTGCTGCCGCGCCGCTCCTTCCTGCGGCGCAAGGCCGCCGGCCGGGACGTGGCGTTCCAGATGATTGCCGCCAATATCGACGTGGCCTTCATCGTGCAGTCCTGCCACTTCGACTTCAACGTCCGCCGCCTGGAACGCTACCTGGTCATGGTGCGGGACGGGCACATCGAGCCCGTGGTGGTGCTGACCAAGACCGACCTGGTGACGCCGCAAGAGCTGGAGCAACTGATAGCCCGCATCCGGGACATGGGTGTGGACGCAAGAATCGTCTGCGTCAGCAACGTCACCGGCGCGGGTGTGGACCAAGTGCGCGAACTCATGGCGCCCGGCAAAACCTATTGCCTGCTCGGTTCTTCGGGTGTGGGCAAGACCACGCTCATCAACCGCCTGATGGGCGACGGCACGCTGGAAACCCGCGAGGTCAGCCACACAGGGGAGGGCCGTCACACCACCACGCGCCGCCATCTGGTCGTGCTGGGGCATGGCGCGCTGCTGATCGATATGCCGGGCATGCGCGAACTGGGCCTGCTGGGCGCAGGCGAGGGCCTCACCGAGACCTATGCCGACATCGACGCCCTGGCCACCGGCTGCCGCTACCCGGATTGCACCCATGTCAGCGAACCGGGGTGCGCGGTGCGGGCCGCGATCGAGCGCCAGGAACTCAGTGAAGAACACCTGCACAACTATCAGAAGCTGCGCAAGGAATCCGAGTTCCATGACCTCTCCAGCCTTGAGCGGCGCAAGAAAGACCGGGCCTTTGGCCGCTTTGTCCACAACTACAAGAAGCAGAAGGACTGAGCGCCAGCCTTGCCGCTCAGCCGGTTTTGGTGTCTGGCAGGCCTGACTCGGCTGGGCCTGCGGATGCCTTAAAGTGTCGCAATGTTTTGGACAGGCCCCGGCTTGAATAACAAGAACCGATGAATTTCCCCATGACTTCCCAAGTAAACGAACAAGACACCGTCCTCATCGCCGGCGGCGGCATTGGCGGCCTGACGCTGGCCCTTACCCTGCACCAGATCGGCGTGCCCTGCCAGGTCTTTGAGGCCGTGCCCGAAATGCAGCCCCTGGGCGTGGGCATCAACCTGCAGCCCAACGCCGTGCGCGAGCTGTATGACCTGGGTATTGGTGCCGACATGCTCGACACCATCGGCATCCAGGCCAGGGAATGGGCCCTGGTGGGCCGCAACGGCAACGACGTGTATTCAGAGCCGCGCGGCCTGCTGGCCGGCTACAAGTGGCCGCAGTATTCGGTGCACCGTGGCCAGCTGCAGATGCTGCTGCTTGCGGAGGTGCAGCGCCGCCTGGGGCCGGACGCCGTGCAGCTGGGCTGCCGCGTGGCGGGCTACCGCAATGAGGCGCAGGGCGTCACTGCCTTCGTGGAGACGCGCAACGGCGAGCGCCGCGAAGTGCAAGGCAAGTTGCTCATCGCCGCCGACGGCCTGCACTCCGCCGTGCGGGCCCAGATGCACCCCAGCCAGCCGCCCATCCAGTGGGGCGGCGCCATCATGTGGCGCGGCACCACGCCGGGCGTGGCCAGTCGCACCGGCGCCTCTTTCATCGGCGTGGGCTCGCTCAAACACCGCGTGGTGGTGTACCCGCTCACCCCGCCGGACCCGGCCACCGGCCTGTCCACCATCAACTGGATCGCCGAGATCACCGTGGACAACTCGGCTGGCTGGACCCAGGGCGACTGGAACCGCCGCGTCAAGCTGGACGAGTTCATCCACCACTTCGAGGGCTGGAACTACGACTGGCTGGACGTGCCCGCCATGCTTCGCGGCGCCAAGGAAGTGTTCGAGTACCCCATGATCGACCGCGACCCGGTGCCCACCTGGGTCGACGGCCGCGTCGCCCTGCTGGGCGACGCCGCGCACGTGATGTACCCCGTGGGGTCGAGCGGCGCGAGCCAGGCCATTGTGGACACGCGCGTGCTGGGCGCGGCCCTGCTGCAGCACGGTGTGAACGCCCAGGCCCTGCAGGCCTACGACCAGAAGCTGTGCAAAGACATCTCGGCCCTGGTGCTGCGCAACCGCGGCTCTGGCCCCTTCGCCATCCTGGGCTTGGTGGACGAGCGCTGCGGCGGCGTCTTCGACAACATTGACGACGTGATCCCCAAGGCCGAGCGCGACGAGTTCATGGCGCGCTACAAGCAGGCGGCGGGCTTTGCCATTGAGGCGTTGAATGCGGCGCCGGCGATCATTGCGGCGGGGGCGCGGGTTAGGCCGGGCTGATCCTCACGCCAGAATCTTTCCGAACCTTTCCATGCCTCGTGCCGCGCGTTTCAGCGCGGAGGTCTGGTGTGCGGTGATGGCTGCGTAGTGTTGATAAGGTCCGCGCCCTGCTGGCTGGGCAGGCTTACTGTGTTCCGGTGAAGCACTGGTGGATCCAATAGGGGCGTTGACGCGAGTGCTGGACGGATAGTCGCAAAGAGGCGGCAGAAGCACTGCTTTGGGGCTTGGAGAGTTCAAATACCTCTAGGCGCACAGTTTCCAGTGGGGTAATTCAGTGATCTGTACTATGCTCACCCATTGGATCATTCAGGGTGGTCCGCTATGCAGCATAGGGGCGGGGATGGAACTAGACGCACTGAAATCGCTCTTGCAGGATCATCTAAGTGATGGTCTTGTCACCATCGTTGGATCCGGTCTGTCTTGCGCTGAAGGCCTCCCAGGTATGGGTGAGCTTGCAAAGCATCTTCTATCCGAGATCGGACCGGGACTTAGTGGCAAGGACGCTGATGCTTGGGCCGCTGCATCACCACTAATTACAACCAAAGGACTTGAGGCTGCGCTGCTTGCAGCACCGCCGACGCCGTTGCTTGAATCATTAATTGCAAGAGTCACTGGTCAGTTCATATCGGAACGGGAGCGGTTCGTTGTGTCTGAGGTCTTTTCAGGAAAACGAACTCTTCGATTGACTAGGTTGGTTTCTCATATGGTCAAACCGTCAACAGGCTTGGCTTTCGTGACCACAAACTATGACCGGCTCATCGAGATTGCTGTGGAGGAGGCCAGTATTGGCGCAGACACTATGTTTGTCGGGCGTTTCGCTGGTCAGCTAAATGAGCGAGAAAGTCAGCTGAGCTTTTGCAAGGACGTCACATTCAGACCTCGTAGGACTGCTGCCACACTCCACTACCGGCAGCGAGCCTTGATCTGCAAGCCCCACGGGAGCCTTGATTGGTATGCGCGGTCTGGCCGCCCGGTGTTCTATGCTGGGGAACTGCCAGATGCGGATCGGCTCATCATCACACCAGGACAGAACAAATTTAGAAACGGGTATGAAAGTCCGTTTGATCACCACCGCGCTCGCGCCAATGATGCTATTGACCGCGCTAGGCGTTACTTGGTCCTGGGGTATGGCTTCAATGACGATCATCTCGAAACCCATCTTTCGCCAGCGATCAAGAGTGGTAAACCGACTTTGATGCTTACACACACGCTTTCAACTGTGGCGCGTGAGCTGGCTTTAATGAATGCGAATGTACTGGCTCTTGAGTATGGAAACGTCGCGGGCGTGGACGGAACAAAGGTAATCGCAGAACAAATCGAATCGTTCTTGCCGGGGATCGGGATATGGGACGTAAATTCATTCATACCGGAGGTACTTGAGCCATGACTAATACCCATGCAGCACTGCAATTCGTCGAAACGGATTTGTTAGGACGAGTTGCATCGGTTGATACAAGTCGTGTATCTGTGGATGTGTCGAATTCCGTTCTATTAACAAGAATTGGAATTGGTAACTTGATTGCAATCAAGGGAAGTACTGAGCGGGAGTTCTTGATCGCTATAACTGAGCGCGTTACCCGAAGCTTGAGCGACGATCTTCCTGACGATCTGCCGCTTGATGCTAGCGAACTTCCCTTAGTAGCAGTTCCGACCGACACTGTGCGGGGGGCGCTCATCGGAACCTTCAGGACCGTCGATGGCGCTAAGACAAACACATTCAAACGCGGAGCTGACAGTTTTCCTCAGATAGATCGCGAGTGTTATGTGATTGAAGGTTTGAATCTTCAACGGTTTATGGGAATTCTCGGCGCGGACTATCCGGAGAACGAGCGTTTGAAATTGGGAGTCTTTGTCGCAGATCGCACGGCCGATGCAATCGCTAGCGGCGACAAATTCTTCCAAAGACATGCGGCCATTTTGGGAAGTACGGGATCGGGTAAGAGTTATGCGGTAGCGTTGATTCTTGAACGCGCAGCACAGCTTAAGTACCCAAATATCCTCGTCTTTGACATGCACGGAGAGTACGCACCGCTCGCAGACAAGGCTAAAGGAGGATATGCGACGCGCCTTCGTATAGCTGGCCCTGGCGATCTAGCTGCGCCGAAGGATGATGTCCTTTTTCTTCCCTATTGGCTTTTGAATCGCGACGAAATGCTTTCAATGATCCTTGATCGCAGCGACCAGAACGCGCCGAATCAGGCATCGCGGTTTACTTCTCATGTCCGAGCATTGAAGCAGAAGACACTTGAGGTCGAAAAGAAAAATGACGTTGCGGATACCTTCACTGTTGACTCTCCGATTCCGTATGAAATCAGTGACCTTCTTGAACTGTTGAATACAGACAATACAACAAAGGGTATTGGCAAGACAGGACCGGTTAAAGGCGAGTGGGAAGACAAACTGACAAGATTCATTTCGCGAATGGAGGCCAAGTTAGAAGACCGACGCTACGGTTTCATGTTCGCGCCGCCTGCCGCCGCAAAAAGTTACAGCTGGCTTGCTGGGCAGATTGCAAAACTGCTTGGTACAAATGATGGTAAGGGCATCAAAATCATTGACTTTTCCGAAGTCCCTTCTGACGTCTTGCCTGTGGTAACGGGAACACTGGCTCGTTTGCTCTATGACGTGCAGTTTTGGATGGCAGCAGAGAAGAGGACCCCCGTCACATTGCTTTGTGACGAAGCTCACCTGTATCTGCCAGTCAGAGATGATGCTGATGCAGTTCAAAGACAAGCTTTAGGAGCGTTTGAACGGATTGCGAAGGAAGGGCGGAAATACGGTTTTTCGCTGCTGGTTGTCAGCCAGCGTCCCTCAGACGTAAGTCGAACCATTCTGAGTCAGTGCAATAATTTTCTTGCGCTTCGCCTTACAAACGACACAGACCAAGGTGTAATAAAAAGATTGATGCCTGACTCGCTGGCGGGTCTTACAAGTGTTCTTCCGTTGTTGGACACTGGAGAAGCGCTGCTGCTTGGTGATGCTGTACTTTTGCCATCGCGTATTAAGTTAGATTTGCCATCAGTGGTACCGGATAGTGCGACTCGTGATTTCTGGAAAGACTGGGGATCTCAGGCGCCGGATGTGGCTGCTCTTGAAAGGGCTGTCGAATCTCTTCGAAGTCAAACTCGAAATCTTGGCGTTTGATGTGACACTGGCACCTCGTCTCTATGCATTTCAGTGCACACCATCTATGCACCCCATTGCATACATTCGTAAATCGAATCAACCTATGTTTCGAATCAATTTGACCCTGCCCTGAGCCGGGCAGACACTGCCTCGCATGACGCGTTCGCCTTGAGCGCGTCGCTGAACAAGCGAGGCAGACATGACAAGTACAACGGGCCAGGCCCAGCACACCATTCGCCGGGTGCTGGACGAAAAACGCGATATGCCGGGGGCGCTGCTCCCCATCCTCCACGCCATCCAGGACGAGCTGGGCCATGTGCCGGCCGATGCCGTGGCTGACATTGCCGAGGCGCTGAACCTGTCGCGCGCCGAGGTGCATGGCGTCATCAGCTACTACCACCACTTTCGCAGCGAACCGGCCCGTGCCCACGTGGTGCAGGTCTGTCGCGCCGAGGCCTGCCAGTCCATGGGCGGCGAGGCGCTGTGGAACCACGCTTGCAGCCACGCGGGCAACAGCGTGACGCTGGAGCCGGTCTATTGCCTGGGCCTGTGCGCCACGGCGCCGGCCATGAGCATTGACGACAAGCCTTACGCCCGCGTGGGGGCGACGAAGTTCGACCACTTGATGACGCAACTCCGGGCGCAACAGAAGGAGGCCGCATGAGCACGATCAAGATCTACGTGCCGCGCGACTCGGCGGCCCTGGCGTTGGGCGCCGACGCGGTGGCCGCTGCCATTGCCACACAGGTGCGCCAGCATGGCCTGGACATCGAGTTGGTGCGCAACGGTTCGCGCGGCCTGTTCTGGCTGGAGCCGCTGGTGGAAGTGGTCACTCCCCAAGGGCGCGTGGCCTACGGGCCGGTGGCGCCGGAAGACGTGGCCAGCCTGTTTGATGCCGGTTTTCACACCGGTGGCCAGCACCCGCTGAGCCTGGGCCTGACGGACCAGATCGACTACCTGCGTCGCCAGGAGCGCCTGACTTTTGCCCGCATGGGCATCACCGACCCTGTGTCGCTGGCCGACTACCAAGCGCATGAGGGTTATGCGGGCCTGCGCAAGGCGCTGGCGCTGCAGCCCACCGAGGTGGTGCAGCAGGTGCTGGACTCCGGCTTGCGCGGGCGTGGCGGCGCGGCCTTTCCGGCCGGCATCAAGTGGAAGACGGTGGCCGCCGCCCAAGCCGCACAGAAATACGTGGTGTGCAACGCCGACGAGGGCGACTCCGGCACCTTCTCCGACCGCATGACCATGGAGGGCGACCCGTACATGCTGATCGAGGGCATGACGATTGCCGCCCTGGCCACCGGCGCCACGCGCGGCTACATCTATGTGCGCAGCGAGTACCCGCACGCCATAACCACGCTGAACGAGGCGATAACCAACGCCACGGCAGCGGGCTTCCTGGGTGACAACGTTCTGGGCTCGGGCCGCGCCTTCCATCTGGAAGTGCGCAAGGGCGCGGGCAGCTATGTGTGCGGCGAAGAGACGGCCATGCTGGAGAGCATCGAGGGCAAGCGCGGCGTGGTGCGGGCCAAGCCGCCGATCCCCGCGCTCAAGGGCCTGTTCGGCCAGCCCACGGTGATCAACAACGTCATCACCTTCGCCTCGGTGCCCATCATCCTGGCGCGCGGCGCGGCGTTCTACGCCAACTACGGCGTGGGCCGCTCCAAGGGCACGCTGCCCATCCAACTGGCGGGCAACATCTTGCACGGTGGCCTGGTGGAGAAGGCCTTTGGCGTGACGCTGCGCGAGCTGCTGCTTGACTACGGCGGCGGCACGGCCAGCGGCCGGCCTATCAAGGCGGTTCAGGTGGGCGGCCCGCTGGGCGCCTATGTGCCCGAAGCGCAGTGGGACCTGCCCATGGACTACGAGGCCTGGGCCGCGGTGGGTGCCACCGTGGGCCACGGCGGCATCGTGGTGCATGACGACACGGCTGACATGTCTAGATTAGCGCGCTATGCGATGGAGTTTTGCGCGGTGGAGAGTTGCGGCAAGTGCACGCCCTGCCGCATCGGCTCCACGCGCGGGGTGGAGGTGATTGACCGCATCACCAGCGGAGAAAACCGGCCGCAGCAGGTGAAGCTGCTGCGCGACCTGTGCGACACCATGGTCAACGGCTCGCTCTGCGCCATGGGCGGCATGACGCCGTTCCCGGTGCTGTCGGCCCTCAACCATTACCCGCAGGACTTCGGCCTGTCCAACCCGGACCGCAAGGCCGCTTGAAAGGAATCACCATGTTGGACCATCTCAAAGTGACCGACTACGGCACGCCCAAGCGCGAGTCGACCCAAGAGGTGACGCTGGAGATCGACGGCCAGAGCGTCACCGTGCCGGAAGGCACCTCGCTGATGCGCGCCGCGGTGGATGCCGGCATCAAGGTGCCCAAGCTTTGCGCCACCGACAGCCTGGAGCCTTTTGGCTCCTGCCGGTTGTGCCTGGTGGAAGTGGAAGGGCGCAAGGGTTTCCCGGCCAGCTGCACCACGCCGGCCGAAGCCGGCATGAAGGTGCGCACGCAGACCAGCAAGTTGCAGGAGCTGCGCAAGAACGTGATGGAGCTCTACATCTCCGACCACCCGCTCGATTGCCTGACCTGCTCCGCCAACGGCAACTGCGAGCTGCAGGACATGGCCGGTGTGACCGGCCTGCGCGAAGTGCGCTACGGCCTGGACAGCGCCAACCATTTCCGTGGCGAGAGCAAGCCGAAAGTGGATGACTCCAACCCGTATTTCAGCTACGACGCGTCCAAGTGCATCGTCTGCAACCGCTGCGTGCGCGCCTGTGAGGAAACGCAGGGCACGTTTGCGCTGACGATTAGCGGACGTGGCTTCGAGAGCCGCGTCTCGCCCGGACAGAGCCAGCCCTTCATGGAAAGCGAATGCGTGAGCTGCGGCGCCTGCGTGGAGGCCTGCCCCACGGCCACGCTGCAGGAGAAGAGCGTGATCTGGCTCGGCCAGCCCGAGCACAGCGTCATCACCACCTGCGCCTATTGCGGCGTCGGTTGCGGCTTCAAGGCCGAGATGAAGGGCAACGAGGTGGTGCGCATGGTGCCGTGGAAGGACGGCAAGGCCAACGAGGGCCACGCCTGCGTGAAGGGCCGCTTTGCCTGGGGCTACGCCACGCACAAGGACCGCATCACCACGCCCATGATCCGCAAGAGCATCCACGACCCGTGGCAGGAAGTGAGCTGGGACGAGGCCGTCAACTACGCGGCCAGTGAGTTCCGCCGCATCCAGGCCAAGCACGGGCGCGATTCGGTCGGTGGCATCACGTCATCGCGCTGCACCAACGAGGAAACCTATCTGGTGCAGAAGCTGGTACGTGCAGCCTTTGGCAACAACAACGTCGACACCTGTGCCCGCGTCTGCCATTCGCCGACCGGCTACGGCCTGGGCCAGACTTACGGCACCTCGGCCGGCACGCAGACCTTCAAGTCGGTGGAGAAGGCAGACGTCATCCTGGTGATGGGCGCCAACCCATCGGCCGCGCACCCGGTGTTTGCCTCGCGCATGAAGAAGCGCCTGCGCCAGGGCGCCAAGCTGATCGTGATCGACCCGCGGCAGATTGACCTGGTCGATTCACCGCACATCAAGGCCGACTACCACCTGCAGCTCAAGCCCGGCACCAACGTGGCCGTGATCACGGCGCTGGCGCATGTGGTGGTGACCGAAGGGCTGCTGGCGGCGGACTACATTGCCGAGCGCTGCGACGACAAGTCGTTCCAGCAATGGCGCGAGTTTGTGGCGCGGCCCGACAACTCACCGGAAGCCATGGCGGCGGTGACGGGCGTACCGGCCGAGCAGCTTCGCGGCGCGGCGCGTTTGTATGCCACCGGTGGCAATGCGGCGATTTACTACGGCCTGGGCGTGACCGAGCATGCGCAGGGCTCCACCACGGTGATGGGCATTGCCAACCTGGCCATGGCCACCGGCAACGTGGGGCGCGAAGGCGTGGGCGTCAACCCGCTGCGCGGCCAGAACAATGTGCAGGGCGCATGCGACATGGGCTCCTTCCCGCACGAGCTGCCGGGCTACCGCCATATCTCCGACAGCACGGTGCGCGGCGAGTTCGAGCACGCCTGGGGCGTGACGCTCAACCCCGAACCGGGCCTGCGCATTCCCAACATGCTGGACGCGGCGCAGTCGGGCAGCTTCATGGGCCTGTACTGCGAGGGCGAGGACATTGTGCAGTCCGACCCCGACACGCAGCACGTGGCCGCCGCGCTGGAGGCCATGGAATGCATCGTGGTGCAGGACCTGTTCCTCAACGAGACCGCCAAGTACGCCCATGTGTTCCTGCCGGGTTCGTCTTTCCTGGAAAAGGACGGCACCTTCACCAACGCCGAGCGCCGCATCTCGCGCGTGCGCAAGGTCATGCCGCCCAAGGCCGGTTATGCCGACTGGGAGATCACGCAGAAGCTGGCCAATGCGCTGGGCTACCCGATGGCCTACCAGCACCCGCGCGAGATCATGGCCGAGATTGCGGCGCTCACGCCCACCTTCCGTGGTGTCAGCTACGAGAAGATCGAGCAGTTTGGCAGCGTGCAGTGGCCCTGCAACGAGAGCACCGCCGAACTCGGCACCGAGACCATGCACATCGACAAGTTTGTACGCGGCAAGGGGCGCTTCATCATCACGCAGTACGTGGCCACCGATGAGAAAGTGACGCGCAAGTTCCCGCTGATCCTGACCACCGGGCGCATCCTGTCGCAGTACAACGTGGGCGCGCAGACCCGGCGCACCGACAACGTGGCCTGGCACAGCGAAGACCGGCTGGAGATCCACCCGCACGACGCGCAGGAGCGCGGCGTGAAGGACGGCGACTGGGTCGGCATCCAGAGCCGGGCCGGCGAGACCGTGTTGCGCGCCCTCATTACCGAGCGCGTGCAGCCGGGCGTGGTCTACACCACCTTCCACTTCCCCGAGTCGGGCGCCAACGTCATCACCACCGACAACTCCGACTGGGCCACCAACTGCCCCGAGTACAAGGTGACGGCGGTGCAGGTGATGCCGGTGGCGCAGCCCTCGGAATGGCAGAAGGGCTATGCGCGCTTCAACCAGGAGCAGCAGCACCTGCTGCAGGCGGCGCACGCTGAAGTGGCGGGCAAATAGGAGCGCGCCATGCACATGCACGAACTGCCTTTTCCTGCCGTGCCGGGCTGCCGCGTGATGCCGGTCAGCGGCCTGCGCGCGGGCTCGTTCTTCGAGACCACCGACTGGGTAATCGATGAGGTGCCGGTGGCGCTGGCCTACAACGGCGTGTCGCATGCCGTCATGCTGGCCACGCCGTCCGACCTGGAGGACTTTGCCTTCGGCTTCTCGCGCAGCGAAGGCATCGTGGACGATCTGTCGCAGATCTACGATGTCGAGCTGATTGCCGAAGAGCGCGGCTTCACGCTGGCGCTGCAGATTGCGTCCTCATGCTTTGCGCGTCTGAAGGACAAGCGGCGCAGCCTGGCCGGGCGCACCGGCTGCGGCCTGTGCGGCACCGACAGCCTGGCGCAGGCGGTGTGCTTTCCCGCCACGACAGCGAGCGCGGCGCGCTTCGATGCCACGGCGGTGGCGCGCGCGCTGGGCCAGATGCGCGAGCGGCAACAGCTGCTGGGCATGACGGGGTCATCGCATGCGGCGGCCTGGTGCAGCGCGGCGGGCGAGATCGCGCTGCTGCGCGAGGACGTGGGGCGTCACAACGCACTCGACAAGCTGGTGGGCGCGTTGCTGCGTGCTGACTTGCCCGCCAGCGCGGGCTTCATCGCCGTCACCAGCCGGGCCAGCTACGAGATGGTGCAAAAGACGGCCGCCGCCGGTGTGGCGGTGTTGGCGGCTGTTTCGGGCGTGACCGGGCTGGCGATCGAGGTGGCCGAGCACAGCGGCGTGGCGCTGCTGGGCTTTGCGCGTGGGCAGGATGTTTCGATCTACAGCCACGCAGAAAAAATCAACCTGAAGACATCATGAACCGTGACCACCTGATTCACATGGCCAACCAGATTGGCGTTTTCTTCGAATCTATGCCTGACCACGCGGAGGCCGTGGAGGGCATTGCCACGCACTTGAAGAACTTCTGGGACCCGCGCATGCGCCGGGAGTTTTTGCAATTGGTGGATAGCGACGGCAGTGCCGGCATCAACGCCATGGTGCTCGAAGCCATGCACCAATACCGCGCGATGCTGGCCTGAGTTGGGCCTAGTCGGCGGTGCTGGTGGTGCTGAACTTCAGTGAGTTCTTGGGATCGCGAAAGACCAGCGGCTTGACGTCGACGCGTTGTGCATCCGGTACCTGGGCGTAGGCCACGGCCTCTTCGATGCGGTGGTGAAAGGGCGACTTGTCGCACACCGGGTCGGCGTTGGCGGCGTCACCCGTGTGCATGAGGGCTTGGCAGCGGCAGCCGCCCAGGTCTTTTTCCTTCTCCGGGCAAGTGCGGCAGGGGTCTTTCATCCACTCAAAGCCGCGGTACAGGTTGAAACCGGGTGAGCTGTGCCAGATGTCGCGCACGCTCATGTCGCGCACATTGGGGAAGTCCACCGTCTTGATCATCTTGGCCGTGTGGCAGGGCAGGGCGGTGCCGTCGGGCGTGATGGTCAGGAACACATTGCCCCAGCCGTTCATGCACTTCTTGGGGCGCGTCTCGTAGTAGTCGGGCACGACGAAGAAGATGCGGATCTTGTCGCCGAGTTTTTGCCGGTACTCGTTGGTCACAGCTTCAGCGCGTTGCAGCTGTTCACGCGAGGGCAGCAGCCCCTCGCGGTTGAGCTGGGCCCAGGAGTAATACTGGTTGTTGGCCAGTTCCAGGTATTCGGCGCCGAGTTCGACCGCCAGTTCGATGATCTGGCCGATGTAGTCGATGTTGAGGCGGTGGATGACGCAGTTCATCACCATCGGCCAGCCGTGCGACTTGATGATCTCGGCCGTATGGCGCTTCAGATCAAAAGTCTTGGTGTGCGAGAGAAAGTCGTTGAGCTCGCGCGTCGAGTCCTGGAACGAGAGCTGGATGTGGTCCAGCCCGGCAGTTTTGAGCGCGGCAGCGCGCGCTTCGCTCAGGCCCACACCCGAGGTCAGCAGGTTGGTGTAGAAGCCCAGGCGGTGCGCCTCGGTCACCAGTTCTTCCAGATCGTCACGCAGCATCGGCTCGCCACCCGAGAAGCCGCACTGCACGCTGCCAGCGGCACGCGCCTCGCGCAGCACGCGCAGCCAGTCGGCGGTGCCAAGCTCCGGACCGCTGGCGGCAAAGTCCACCGGGTTGTAGCAGAACACGCAGTGCAGCGGGCAGCGGTAGGTCAACTCGGCCAGCAGCCACAGCGGTGGGCCGGGCTGGGGTGTCGTGGGTGCTGCCGCTGTGTTCATGATTTCACCCAACCCGTGCTCTTCGCGATGGCCAGGAAATCCAGCACGTCCTGGCTCAGGCCCGTGGTCTCGAATGCGCGTTCCAGTTCGGTAACAACGTCCTGCACGGTCTTGATGCCGTCCAGGCGCTGCATGATCTCGCCGGCACTGCCGTTGAGCTTGACCATGCCTTCGGGGTACAACAGCACCCAGGCCTTTTGTACCTCTTCCCACTGCAGGCGGAAGTGCCCCGCCACGCGCGGGCGCGAGTTGAGATCGAAGGCTTCAGTCATGCCTTCGGACCTTTTATCTCGATCTCGCACTGGTCAAGCATGATGGCGTCGGCCAGCGCCCACAGCACGTCGAGCTTGAACTGCAAAATCTCCAGCGCGCGCTCCTGCAGCGCCCGGGTCTGGCTGAAATAGTCGAGCGTGAAGCGCAGGCCGTGCTCCACATCGCGCCGGGCCTGCGTGAGGCGCTGCTTGAAGTAGTGCAGGCCTGCCAAGTCGACCCAGGGGTATTGTGTCGGCCAGGTGTCGATGCGCTGCTGGTGGATGTGGGGTGCGAACAGCTCGGTCAGGCTGGAGGCCACGGCTTCCTGCCAGGGCTGGCGGCGGGCGAAGTTGACGTAGGCGTCGACCGCGAAGCGCGAGGCCGGCGCCAGGTAGCGCAGCGAGGTGACATCGTCGCGCGTCAGGCCCACCGCCTCGCCCAGGCGGATCCAGGCTTCGATGCCACCGGGGTCATCAATGCCGCCGATCTTGTAGCCGTCGTGGTCGAGGATGCGCTGGATCCACTCGCGCCGGATCTCGCGGTTGTCGCAGTTGGAGAGGATCGCTGCATCTTTAATCGGGATCGAGATCTGGTAATAAAAGCGGTTGGCGACCCAGCCTTGCAGTTGCTTTTTCGTCAGCGTGCCCGCCGCCATCATGAGGTGAAAGGGGTGGTGGATGTGGTAGCTGGTGCTCTTGCCGCGCAGCTTGGCTTCAAATTCTTCCTGGCTCCAGGGGGCGGCGGTGCTGTTCATAGTTCGATTTCCATGCCGTCATGGGCGACCTCGATGCCGTGGCGCGTGAGCTCCTGTCGCTGCGCGCTGTCTTCGTCGAGGATGGGGTTGGTGTTGTTGATGTGAATCAGGACTTTGCGTGTGCGGCTGGGCAACTGGTCGAGCCACTCCAGCATGCCGCCGGGGCCGCTTTGCGGCAGGTGACCCATGGCGCGCGAGGTTTTTTTCGAGGCGCCCAGGGTGATCATTTCGTTGTCGGTCCACAGCGTGCCGTCAACCAGCACGCAGTCGGCCGCCTGCATGGCGGCCCAGACATGCGGCTCCATCTGGCCCAGGCCGGGGGCGTAGAACAGGCGCTTGCCCGTGGCGGTGTCAGTGATGGTGACGCCGACGTTGTCGCCGGCTTGCGGGTGGTCGCGGTGCGGCGAGTAGGGCGGCGCGTTGCTGATCAGCGGCAGGGCGGTGAAGTGCAGGCCGGGCACGCCGGCCATGGCAAAGCCGTCGCCTTGCAGCGGCACATCGTGCCAGTGCACGCCGCAGTAGTGCTCCAGTACCTTGAGCAGGGGGTTGCCGCTCATCAGGTCGTCGCGCACCAGCGCATGGCACCACAACGCGAGCGGCTGGCGATGCTCGCGCAGCATGAACAGGCCGGTGGTGTGGTCGATCTGGGCGTCGATCAGAAAGATGGCGCGAATGGCGGTGTCACGCAGGGCGCGCGCGGGCTGCAACTCGGGGAAGCTGCGGATCTGCTGCAGGATGTCGGGCGAGGCATTGAACAACACCCAGTTGTCCTGGTCGGCGCTGACGGTGATGGAGGATTGGGTGCGTGCCCGCACGCGCTTGCTGCCTTGGCGGTAGCCGTCGCAATTGGGGCAATTGCAGTTCCACTGGGGGAAGCCTCCCCCGGCTGCGGAACCGAGAACATGTATTTTCAAGCTGGAACTTCCCTAAGGTCAGCCCGCGCAGCATGGCAGGAGGGCGCGGCGGTCGCCCATGGCCTGGGCTGCAGGGGCGTCAGCCATCAATGGTGAGACTGCAGTCCGCCAGGGTGGCCCCGGCGGACTGGCCGGGATCAGCGATTGGCGATGTACATCGTGATTTCAAAGCCAAAGCGCATGTCGGCGGCAGCTGGTTTTTCCCATTTCATACGGTCTCTCCTTGATTTGTCCCGCAAGTCGCGGTGGGACGTACTGGCAGCGCATCTGCCGGTACGGGTTCAGTGTGCGCTGCTTTAGCGCTTTGGCCCATCGCGAAAATATGGATTGAGACCTCATGATTTTCATGAGTCTGCAAGTTGGTGGTGCTGAGGTGATGCCCACGTTCTCCAATCCGGGGCGGAATGGGGCTAGCATGGTGGCCATGCAAGAGATCCCTTCACCGGATGCCCCCGCCGCAATGCAGGAACCCTTCAGCGCGGACTGGCTGGACGTGGGGGAGGGGCACCGGATCTACCACGAGCAGTGTGGTCAGCCGCAAGGGGTGCCGGTGCTGTTCTTGCACGGCGGCCCGGGCGGCGGCTGTTCGCCACGGCATCGGCAGTTGTTTGATCTGCAGCGCTTCCGGGTGGTGCTGTTCGACCAGCGGGGCTGCGGGCGCAGCCTGCCGCGCGGTGCCGTGACGGCCAATACCAGCGCACACCTGGTGGCCGACATCGAACGGCTGCGCGCGCATTTGAAGATCGAGCGCTGGCTGGTGGTGGGCGGCTCGTGGGGCGCCGGGCTGGGGCTGGCTTATGCGGCGGCGCATCCCGTAGCCTGCAGCGGGCTGGTCCTGCGCGGGGTGTTTCTCGGGCGGCCTTGCGATCTGGACTGGTTTTTTCAGCACGCCCGGCAGCTCATGCCCGATGCCTGGGAGCACCTGGCGCAGCAGGCACCAGCAGAGGCGCGCGAGGATTTGCTGCACTGGCTCAGCGACGGCTTGCGGGGCGGTTCAAGCCAGCAGGCACTGGTGTGCGCCTGTGCCTGGGAAAACTGGGAGGCCTCGCTGTCACAACGCCAGTGGGTGGCGCCGCGCACCGGGTTGCCGCAGGGCGAGGCGGCGGCGGCCCTGCTGGACAAATACCGGGTGCAAAGCCACTACCTGATGCACGGTTGCTTCTGGGATGAGGTGGATTTGCTGGCGCGGGCGCGCCGCCTGGCGTCGGTGCCAACGGCGATTTTGCATGGCCGGCTGGACTGGATTTGCCGCTCGCTGGCCGCGTGGGAGTTGCACCAGAACCTGCCGGGCAGCCGTCTGCAGTGGCTGGAGGACTGCGGCCACAGCCCGTTCGAGCCCGGCATGGCGCAGGCGCTGAAACAGGCGGTCGGGCACCATGCCACCCACGGTGATTTCAAGCACTGGGGCCAGCATTTTCCGCCGGGAGGGGCCGCATGAGTTTGCGTCTGCAAGTCAACCTGATCATCACCACCTTGCTGGGGATTTTTGCGTCGCTGCTGATTGGCCTGCAGATCGACAACACCCGGCGCAGCGTGCATGAGGAAGTGGTGGGGGCCAATGTGGTGGCGACCCAGCTGCTCTCGCGCATGAACTTCGTCTATGGCTACAGCGGGCTGGAAGGCATGACCGAATTCCTCACGCGCGTGGGCCGGATCCGGGCCAATGAAATCGAGCTCTACAACGAGCAGGGCCGGTTGATGTACCGCTCGCCGCCGCCGACCTACAAAACCGGACGGGAGGCGCCGCAGTGGTACACCCGGATCGTGTCGCCGCCGCTGGAGCCCAAGGAGATCAGCCTGCCCAACGGGCGCATCGTGCTGCGGGCCGATCCGTCGCGCGCCACGCTCGACGGCTGGGACGACCTGCGCCCCATGCTGTGGATGGTGCTGGCCGGCTTTGTGCTCGGCAACGCCCTGGTGTATGCCTTGATGGGGCGGGCCATGAAGCCCATGCGCCGGGTGGTCCAGGGCCTGGAGACGATGGCGCAGGGCGCGTACGACACGCGCCTGAGCGACCTGTCGGGACGCGAGGGGCGGCTGATCAGCCAGGCTTTCAACAGCATGGCCCAGTCGGTGCAGGACAGTGTTGAAGCCCGGCGCCAGGCCCAGGCCGCGACCCAGGCGCTGGCGCAGAACCGCGAACTGACCCAGATCATCCAGGCGCGCATCGAGCAGGAGCGCGGCGCCATTGCGCGCGAGCTGCATGATGAGCTGGGCCAGCAGGTCACCGCCATCAAGAGCGTGGGCCTGGCGATTGCGCGGCGCGCGGCGGGGCAGGACGAGACGATCGAGCAGTCGGCGCGCCTGGTGATGGATTGCGCGGATCAAATCTACGATGGGGTGCACCAGCTGATCTCCAAGCTGCGCCCGCTGGCGCTGGATCGGTTTGGCCTGCGCGACGCCTTGCAGGATCTGCTGGCCGACTGGCGGGTGCGCCACCCCGGCATGGTGTTGAACCTGACGCTGAGCGGGCCGCTGGAAGGTCTGGATGATGCGCTGGCGACCACGGTCTACCGCATCGTGCAGGAGGCGGTCAACAACGCCTTGCGGCATGCGCAGGCCAGCCGCATTGATGTGCGCGTGCAGGCCGAGGACGCGTGGCTGCAACTGGAGGTTGCTGATAATGGGACCGGACGGCTGGCCGCCTTTGAGGTGCCGGGCCACTACGGCGTGCTGGGCATGCGCGAGCGCGCGCAGGCGCTGGGCGGGCGCTTTGAGCTGCTGCAGACCGAACCGGCGGGGATGCGCGTGCGCGCCAGCCTGCCGCTGACAAAACACCTGGGAGGCGAATCAATTGAAAGTGATGCTGGTCGATGACCATGCCGTGGTGCGCATGGGCTTCAAGCTCCTGCTGCAGGCGTGTGAAGACATAGACGTGGTGGCCGAAGCCGACAGCGGGGAAGCCGCGTGCCAGATCTACGAGGCCGCGGCTCCGGACGTGGTGGTGATGGACATTGCCATGGCCGGCATGGGCGGCATCGAGGCCATCAAGCGCTTGATGGCCAAGCATGCCCACGCGCGCATTCTGGCCTTGTCCGCGCATGAAGACACCAGCCACCCCAAGCGCGCGCTGCAGGCCGGGGCGCTGGGCTACCTGTCCAAGCGCAGTGCGCCCGAAGCCCTGATCGATGCCATCCGCGCCATTGCCAAGGGGCAGCGTTACCTGGATGCCCAGATTGCCCAGCGCATGGCGGTGCAGGACCTCAGCGGCGACAAGGGGCCGATGGAAAAACTCTCGGCACGCGAGTTCGAGGTCTTTGTGCAACTGGCGCGCGGCCAGTCGGTGGTGCAGATTTCGGAGACGCTCAAGCTCTCCAGTTCCACCGTGGGCACGCACCTCTACAACATCAAGCAAAAACTGGGTCTGGTCAACCAGGCCGAGATGACGCTGCTGGCCGTGCGCCATGGCCTGATCGATGTCAGCGGCTAGGGCGGCTGCGAAGCGCGGACGCTGAACTCAGAGCCAGCTGTAGCGGATGCCGACCCAGGCGCCGCGCGGCGCGCCGTAGCCACGGAACTGCTCGTTGATGGGCGCATCGGTGAAGGCGTTGCTGTAGTTGGGGAAGAAGTTCTGCCCCAGCGTGGCGAAGTTGGCATAGGTCTGGTCAAACAGGTTGTTGATGCGCCCGAACAGCTCCACCTGCTTGGAGGCCTTGTAGCGTGAGTCGAGGTTGACCACGGTGTAGCCGGGCACCTGGCCGCCGATATCCTGGTTGTTCTCGTCACCGCGGGCGTACACGCCGCTGCTCAACAGCACGCTGGCACCCATGGTCCACTGGGGCGTGATGTCATGGTCGAAGCGAAACCTGAGGGTGTGCTGCGGAATGCCGGGGATGCGGTTGCCGGGGCGGACCTGGATCACGCCGTCGGTGGCGCTGGAGTTGGCCGCGCTGTTGACCTGAAACGGTGACTGGTAGGTGGCATCCAGGTAGCCGTAGCGCACGCTCAGGCCCCAGTTGTCCCATTTCTGGCTCAGGGCCAGCTCGATGCCCTGACGCAAGGTGTTGCCGATGTTCTGGAAATAGCCGGTGGTGTTCGCGCCGCTGGTGATGAACTGGATGTCGTCCTGCAGTTCGGTGCGGTACAGCGCGGCGCTCCAGCTCATGCGCTGATCGGCCTTGCCGCGCGCGCCGACCTCAACCGTGCGGGCCACCACCATCTTGAGCGGCGGGTCGGAGAGGAAGTTGTTGGGCAGCTTGCAGGGAGCGGCGGGGTCGGCACAGGTCAGCTCGATCGGGGTGGGCGCGCGCATGCCTTCGTTGTAGGCGGCATAGGCGGTGAGGCTGGCCGCCGGCTTGAAGTTGATGCCCACCGCGGGGTTGAAGCGCACGAAGGTGTGGTCGCCATTGAGGGCGGTGCCGATCTGGTCTTCAATCTTCACGTTGGCCAGGTTATGCCGGCCTGACAGCGTCAAGGCCCAGCGCTCATTGAGCGCGAGCGTGTTGTTGACGTAGATGCCGTAGTAGCTGTTGCGGGTGTGTGCACTGGTGTCGAGTGTGAAGTCGCTGGTGCCGACGCTGCCGCGGCTGGCGTTGAACACCGCGTCCTGGTTCTCGCGGGTGTAACGTGCCAGGCCGAGGTCGGCACTGACGCCGGCCACAAACTGGTTCTTCCTGCCGGCTAGCTCGTTGAGGGCGGTGAGTTGCAGGCCCAGGCCATAACCGCTCTGGTCGATGATGGAGCGGTCATTGGTGGGGGCGGTTGTCACCGTGCCGGTGCCGGCATCGTAGCTGCCGTTGAGGTTGCTGCTGAAGTTCTGGTTCCTGTACTGGCGGTAGTAGACATTGCCGTCCAGAAACAGCTCGTCACTCAGGAAATGGCTGCCCTTGAGGTTGAGGAAGCTGAGCTTGTTGGTGTTCTGGTCTGGGTAGGTGTAGGCCTGGCGGATGTTGCTGGAGAAGGACACCGGCAGGGTTTGCGAGCCTTCCAGCGTGTTGTCGGCCAGGGTCAGCGTGAGGTCCAGTGTGGTGCGGGCGGAAACGTAGCCCAGCTTGCCGAAGAACTGCCGGACCTGGCTCGGGTTGTGCTCGCCCCAGCCGGTGTCATTGAATGAATTGCCGGTCAGGAAGTAATGCCAGTTGCCGGTCTTGCCGCCTTGTTCGAACTCCAGCGCCTGGCGGCCGAAGGAGCCGCCATAAAGCTGGAGCGCACCGCCGGGGTTGCTCAGGCCGCTTTTGGTGGTGACGGACAGCGCGCCGCCCAGGGTGTTGAGGCCGAAAGTCGGATTCGAGCCCGGCACCAGCTGGATGCTTTTGATGGCGGAGGCGGGGATCAGGTCCCAGTTCACCACATCGCCAAAGGGCTCGTTGACGCGCACGCCGTCCTGGAATACCGACAGCCCCTGCGGCAGGCCCAGCAAGGGCGAGGCGGTGAAGCCGCGAAAGCTGATGTCAGGCTGGAACGGGTTGCCCTGGGCCGAGTTCACGTTGACGCTGGTGGCATTGAATTCCAGGTAGTCGCTCAGGCTGCTGGGGCGTTGCCGGTCCATGTCTTCGCTGCTGTGCACCTGCACGTTGGCCGGCACGTCCTGGAGCGGCGTGCCCAGGCCCGGCAGCAGGGTAGTGCTGATGACCTCCACCGCCGGCAGCGTGGGCGGGTCTTGCGCCCACGCCCAGCCGTGGCACAGGCAGAACGCGGCGAGCGCGATGGGCGCGCTGGCAGAGCGATGGGACCGGGACACGCAAGCGAGGGGCATGGTGGGCTGATGACTATCCGTTGGAAATCACAGAGCCCCAATGTAAGTCCAATGCCGGTAGGAGTTTTTCCCGACTTTGACAATCGTGATCTCGTTTATTCTCGCGTCATGTCATTGATTCAAACCTTGATGCGGCGCGCCGTGCTGACCATGCTGGTCTGCCTGGGCGCTGCCTTGGTGCTGGCGCTGTGGCGTGCCCAAGTCGATACCGACCGGGAAGCCCGGGGCTCGGCGCAATTGGCGCAGATGGTGTCGGCCCTGTCATCCCTGCAAAGCGTGCCGCAGGCGCAACTGGCCGCACACCTGCAGACCATCCAGGCGCTCAATGCTTCCGGCGGTCTGCGCCATGTGCAGTTGCGCATCACCGATGACCAAGGCCATGAGCTGGTGGCGCCCGCCCAGGACGTGTCGGGTGCGGCGGGCTTTTCCTGGTTGCATCCGTTTGGGGCGGTGCCCGACTGGCGTCTGCCGTGGACGATTGCGCGATCACAGGGGCCGCCGTTGACCGGCGTTCTGATGGCCAACCCAGGCAGCGAGCAAGACGAGGCCCTGTCTGGCGTGCTGGGCCTGCTGGCCATCTTGTGTGTGTTTGCGGCGCTGCTGCTGCTGGGCGTCTATGTGTCGGTGCAGCGGGCCTTCCGGCCGTTGCAGGACATTCTGCAAGCCATCGGCCAGATTGAGAGCGGGGACACTCCCCGGCGCCTGCATGCCATGAGCTGCCGCGAGCTGGACCGTATCGGCAGCGCACTCAACCGGCTGGCCGATGCGCTTGACGTGGCCCAGCGTTCCCGTCGCCAGCTCGGTGCGCGCATCCAGACCCTGCAGGAGGATGAGCGGGCCCAGATCGCCCTGGACCTGCATGACGAGTTCGGCCAGCAGGTCACGGGTCTGCGTGCCAATGTGCGCTGGCTGCTGCGGCGCGCCGAGGGCCAGGCGGACATTCAAGCTGTGCTGCAGGAACTGGACCAGGAGTGCGAGCGCATCCAGCATGGCATGCGCCATTTGCTGCAGCGCTTGCGCCCGCAAAGCCAGGGTGGCGGTGATGCGGCCGGCCTGGCCAGTTGGCTGCAGGCGCTGCTGGATGGCTGGCACGCCAGGACCGGCAACCAGGTCCACATCGATCTGGTGTGTGATGTCGATGACATCACATTGCCGCAGGAGCTTGCCGTCACGCTCTACCGCATGACGCAGGAAGCGCTTACCAATATCGCCCGCCATGCCCAGGCGAAACAGGCCCGCGTCCACATCTGGCGCGAAGGCCAGACCGTGCAGTGGCAGGTTTCGGACGATGGCGTCGGCCTCGTGGAGCCCGAACAGGCCATGCTGCGGGGCCGTGGCCTGGCCGGTCTGCGCGAGCGGGTCTGGACCCACGGCGGGGAATTGAAACTACACAGCGTGCAAGATGGCGGCACCACGCTGCAAGCCCATTTCCCGCTGCCTCTGGAGGCCAAGGCCCTATGAACACTATCCGTGTGGTGCTGGTCGATGACCATGCGGTGGTGCGCTCGGGCTACCGCCGTCTGATCGAACTCGAAGAGGCCGTGCAGGTGGTGGCGGAATTTGGGGACGGCGAGTCGGCCTATGCCTGGCTGGCGCAGCATGAGGCCGATGTGCTGGTGCTGGATCTCTCGATGCCGGGGCGCGGCGGGCTCGATACCCTGATCCGCTTGAAGCAGCGCCAGCCCGCTTTGCGTGTGCTGGTTTTTTCGATGCACGACAGCGCGGCGATGGTGACGCAGGCCTTGCGCGCGGGCGCGGACGGTTACCTCACCAAGAGCAGCGCACCGGAATTGCTGATCGATGCCATCCAACGGGTCGGGCGCCATGAGCGTGTGCTGTCCGAGGATGTGCGACGCCATGCGCTGACCCATCCACACGCTGCCGCGCTGATGCCGCACCAGGTGCTGACGCCGCGTGAATTTGACATCTTCCGCCGTCTGGCGCAGGGCGTTACGGTGGACGTCATCGCCCAGACGCTGTGCCTGAGTCCCAAGACCGTGGCCAATTACCAGACCATGATCCGCCACAAGCTGGGCGTGGAAACGCCGGTGGAGATGGTGCGGCTCGCGCAGCACTATGGGCTGGCGAGCCGCTAAGGGACGCTGACTACTGTTCCAGCAGTTTGGCCACGACGAGGTGATTGCCTTCGCGTGCCATGTCGGCGGCGGATTTTCCGCGGTTGTCTTTCATGGCGCGGTCGGCGCCTTGTTCCAGCAGGAAGCGGACGGTGGCTTCATGGCCATAAGCGGCGGCCCACATCAGCAGCGTGAGCTGGTTTTCCAGCGGCGCATTCACCGCTGTGCCGGCGCGCAGCAGCTCGCCCAGGCAGGACGTGCAGCCATGTGCGGCGGCATAGGTGGCGGCATTCTTCTTGACGCGGTCCAGTGGTTCGGACTTTGCGCCCGCTGCCAGCAGCTGGCGGAAAATGTCGGGGTTGGCACTGAAGGCCGCACCCATCAGGGGCGTGACGCCCGAGAGGTTCGCCAAGTTGACATCGGCACCGGCCTTGAGCAGGACCTCGACCAGGGCGGCATTGCCTTTGGCGGCGGCCATGTTCAAAGGCGAGTCGCCATTGCGGTCGCGCGAATTGACGCTGGCACCTTCCTGCAACAGTGCGCTCACGCGTTCAACCCGACCCGCGCGTGCTGCCATGACGAACTGACCATTGATGTTGATTTGGTCCATGCCTCTTTGGGCAAATGCCGGCGGCAGCATGCTGCAAAGCAGCAAAGCAAAAAGGCCGCAACGGGGAATCTTGAACATGGTGGGGGGTCTCCTGGGTGTAGGTATCGGGTCGCTCAATCCAATCATGACTTGATCGCCAAAGCAACTGAAAAAAGTTCCCGATTTTGTTTCGACTCAGTATACTGATTCGGTCGAATGTCCTTAAATTCGACCATGAACAGCCCGTCAGAGGCGTGTCTATTACAACCCCAAGCACGAGGAGAAGTCTTATGTCTACGTTCCACGTTAGTCGAAAACTTAGTGCGGTTCTCGCACTGTGCGCCTTTGCCGCCATGGCAAATGGTGAGGAGATCCAAGGTCAGAAAGGCATGAACACCGGTTCGGCTGCGATTGCCAAGGGCATCAATGTCACCCAGGATCAGTTGAACGGTGCCGGCAAGCAGGCGGCCAATTGGCTGCATACCAATGGTGACTATGCGCAGACGCGTTTTTACCCGGGCACGCAGATCAACACCGGCAATGTGAAAAAGCTCCAGCCGGTGTTCACCTTTCAGACGGAAGTGCGTGAGTCGATGGAGACCGCGCCGATCGTGGTCGATGGCATCATGTACATGACCACCTCGTACAACCATGTGTATGCACTCGATGCCGTCACCGGCAAGGAGTTCTGGCACTACAAACACAAGATGGGTCCTATCACCACCTTCTGCTGCGGCCCCAACAACCGTGGTGTGGCAGTCGAAGGCGGCAAGCTGTTCATGGGCACGCTCGATGCCCGGCTGGTGGCGCTCGATGCCAAGACCGGCAAGCTGCTGTGGGACACCGAAATTGCAGACCCGGAAAAAGGCTACAGCGAAACCATGGCGCCCACGGTGGTGGATGGCAAGGTCCTGATCGGCACCAACGGTGGCGAGTACGGCATCCGCGGTTTCGTCAAGGCGTTTGATTCGAACACCGGCAAGCTGGTGTGGACCTTCCACACCATTCCAGAGAAAGGCCATGAAGGCGTCTGGGCTGAGAACGATGCCACGGGGCGCAATATGCACCGCGACATTGCGGCCGAGAAGGCGGCACTCGCACGTGACAGCTCGTTCTACCAAACCCTCGGTGGCGGGGTCTGGATGAACCCTGCGGTGGATCTGAAGACCCGCACCATCTTCTTCGTGGTGGGCAATCCCTCGCCCGACCTCTATGGTGCCGAGCGTCCTGGCGACAACCTCTACACCGACTCGATGGTGGCCGTTAACCTCGACACCGGGGCCTACAAGTGGCACTTCCAGTACATCGCGCACGACGTGTGGGACCTGGACGCTGTCAGCCCGCCCATCCTGATGGACGTCAAGGACAAGTCCGGCAAGATGGTGCCCGCCGTGATCCACGGCGGCAAGACCGGCCACGTGTATGTGCACAACCGCGAAACCGGGGCCTTGATCCGCTTCTCCGAAGCCATGATCCCGCAGGAAAACATGTGGGTGCTGCCGACAGCCCAAGGCGCGCGCATGCTGCCAGGCGCCAATGGGGGTGTCGAGTGGTCTCCCATGGCGGTCAACCCCAAGCTGCGTCTGGCCTATGCGCTGAACCTACATCAGCCCATGACCTACCACGTGGAGACGGCCAAGTACCCGGGCGGCAAGCTCTGGCTCGGTGGCGCCTTCAAGGTGATCGAGGGTGAGAAGCAGTGGGGCCGTCTGGCGGCCGTCAATGTGGACACCGGCAAGATGGCCTGGAAGTTTGATACCGAACAGCCGCTGATCGGTGGTGCCCTGGCAACCGCTGGCGATCTGGTGTTCTACGGTGAAGGCAACGGCCTGTTCCGCGCCCTCAACGCCAAGAACGGCAAGCTGCTGTGGGAGTACAACTGCGGCGCGGGTGCCAACGCCATGCCGGTGTCGTACACCGTCAAGGGCCGTCAGTATGTGGCCATGGGTTGCGGTGGCAACACCCAGCTCGACTTCAAGCGCGGCAACTCCATGGCGGTTTTTGCCTTGCCGAAGTAAGTTGATCGGACCGAGTCGCCCCCGAAGGGTGGCGGTATGAATGGCCGCCCTTCGGGGCGGCCATTATTCGTTTGCAGGACCTTATTTTGAAACTCACATCTTTTGTTACCCCGGTGCTGGCAACGCTTCTTGCCGTGTTCGCCATGCCACAGGCAGGCGCCCAGGACGTTGAGGCCGGACGCGTCAAGTCCCAGGCCTGCGCTGCATGCCACGGCGCCGATGGCAATTCCTTGTCGGGCCAGTTCCCGAATCTGGCGGGCCAGTCCTGGCGCTACATCTATATCCAGCTCAAGGATTACAAGGAAGGCCGGCGCAGCGACCCCATCATGACCGCCATGGCAACGCCCCTGAGCCGGCAGGACATGATCGACATCGGCAACTATTTCGCGGCCCAGAAAGCCAAGCCGTCGACCTACAAGGTCGACGAGAGCAAGGCCCTGCTGGGCAAGGCCAAGGCCGACGAAACGCTTTGCTCCATGTGCCATCTGGGCGGCTTTGCCGGCCAGAATGAAATTCCCCGGGTGGCCGGCCAGCAGTACGACTACATCGTCAAGCAGATGCGCGATTTCAAGGCCCGTACGCGGACCAACGACGCCGGCAACATGACCAGTGTGGCGCAGACCCTGAGCGACACGGACATTGAAAACCTGGCGCATTTCATCACCAGCTTGCGCTGAGCCGGGTCCGGCGCGGGGCTGTGGCGGGCACCGCCCGGTCAGCGACGGGTGGCGTGCTGGCCCTGTCAGGGCGTGAATGCGCCCAGTCCCAGCCGCTCGACATTGAGTTTTTCCGCGGCGAAGCGCTCCTGCATGGCGCGCCCATAGTCCTCGGGGCCAAGGTAGCTCGGCTCCTGGTCGTACTTGGCCAGTTCGGCGATGTGCGGGGCTGAAAAAAGCGCCTTCTTGAACGCATCGTGCAGACGCTGCACGATATCGGCCGGCATGTCGCGCGGGCCAGCCAGGCCGTAGGGTGACATGGCCACGATCGGGTAGCCCAGTTCCTTGAGTGTCGGCGTTTGCGGCCAGCGCTTGGTGCGCTGGGCGCCAAAGGTCACCAGCAGACGCAACTGCCCGGTCTCCACATAAGGACCAAAGCCGGTGGAGTTGACGCCCACCATGATTTGCCCGCTGGCCACCGCCAGCATCTGCTCGGAGGTGCCCTTGTAGGGCAGGTGAACGTAGGGCACGCCTTTGAGCGTCAGCAACTCTTCCATTACCAGGTGCGAGGTGCTGCCCACGCCGTTGGTGGCCACGCTCAGGCGCCCCGGGTTTTTGCGTGCCCAGTCCAGCACATCGGCCAGATTCTGGAACGGGCTGTCGCTTTTGACCACGATGCCAAAGGTGGTGCCGCTGAGTTGCAGGATGGGCGTCACATCATTCACCGGGTGCCACAGCACCTTGTGCGTGTGCGGGGCGCGGAACACGGTCTGCGGCATCTGGGCGATGGTGTAGCCGTTGGGTGGCGCTTGCAGCAGGGCCGGCATGGCCAGGGTGCCGGCAGCGCCGGGGCGGTTTTGCACGACCACCGGCTGGCCCAGATCCGCGCTGGCCTGCTCGGCCAGAATCCGCATCGCCAGATCGGTGCCGCCGCCGGCCGGCCAGGGCACCAGCAAGGTGATGGGGGCACTGGGAAACTTGCTTTGGGCCGGGGCCGCCAGCGGCCAGGCACCGCATGCAAGGGCCAGCAGGCTAAGCCGCCGCGAATATTGAAACCCCGTCACGTCGCGCCACCTCGTTTGCTTAGGGCGCCAAAGCCGCGCTGCGGATCGTAGCCCCAGCAGGCCAGACCAAAGCACAGCGCCAGCGTACCCAGCACGATCCACGGTGCCATGCCGGGGTCCTTGTCATACATGGCAAAGCGCATCCATTCCACGGCATGGGTGAAGGGGTTGAAGCGGGCGAGCTGATAGACCCACTGGGCGCCGGACTCCTCCAGTTTCCACAGCGGGTAGAGGGCCGTCGACATGAAGTACATGGGGAAGATCACAAAGTTCATGGTGCCGGCGAAGTTTTCCAGCTGGCGGATATGCACGCTGAGCAGCAGGCCCAGGGCGCCGAGCATCAGGGCGGCGCTCACACAGGCCAGCAGCACATGCGGGGTCTGTGTCCCCCACAGCGGCAGACCGGTGCCCAGCAGGGCCGCCACCACGACAAAGGCCAGTGCCTGCAACAGCGACAGCACCGCCGTGGCCAGCAGCTTGGCGGCCAGGATCCACCAGCGCGGCACGGGCGCGGTCAGCAGCAGGCGCATCAGCCCCATTTCGCGGTCGTAGACCATGGCCAGCGAGGACTGCATGCCGTTGAACAACAGGATCATGCCGATCAGGCCGGGCGCAATGTAGACGTCGTAGGGGATGTAGGTGTCGTAGGGCTCGATGATGGCGACGCCAAACACATTGCGAAAGCCGGCGGCAAAGACCGCCAGCCACAGCAGTGGGCGCACCAGGGAGGACGCCAGACGTCCGTACTGGCGCGAGAACTTGAACAGCTCGCGCTGGATCACGGCCCACATGGCCTGCAGCAGGTGGCCCGGGCGCGGGGAGGTGGGCATGGTCATGACGGGGCCTTGCACAGTTTCTGGGGCTCATCCGCCCCCAGCGTGTCGAGGCTGTTGTGCGGGTGCAGGATGCCTTCGAGCGGCAGCGTGGCCAGCACGCCCTGGCCGTCCGTGAGCAGCAGCGGCTGGCGCAGCTGCCGGTCCCAGGGGCGGAATTGCAGGTTCACGCCCTTGGAGCCATCGAGCTGGGCGTTGCCCAGGGCCTGCAGCAATTGGCGGCTGTTGCTGGCTTGCGGTTGCGCGGCGGCAGCGGTGGCAATCGCCTTGCCGGCCATCCAGCTGGCCCAATCGTGGTCGGTCATGGTGCGGCGTGCCGCCTTGGCAAAGCGGCGCGTGACCTGCGGTGCGCCAAAGCGCTCGAACTGGGGATGCCAGGCCAAGGCGACCCAGCCCGCGTCGCCCACCACCGGTCGCGCGGCGGCGGTGTTGTAGGGCAGGCCGCGGGCAAACTCGCCGTCGCTGTCGACAACCCAGACCACGTCGTAGTTGCTGCCAGCCGTCAGCAGCAAGGGGTTGGCCAGCTGGCGCTCGCGCGGGTCGGTGGAGAGTTTGAAATTTTTGCTGGCCACCAGCTTGAGGCCGTAGCGCTGGATGGCGGCCTGGGCGGCGGCGCTGCGCTCAAGGTCCGGCGCGCTGGGGCCGCTGAGCAGCAGCACTGTCGACCATTTGCGGTTGACCAGGGCCTGCGCGATGGCATCGGCGCGCATGCGTTCACTCGGCAGCACATGGAACAGGTTGAGGCGGCAATCGCGTTCACGCAAGCGGTCGGCGCTGGCACTGAGATTGATCACCGGCAGCTTCACCGCATCGGTGACGGCCAGCAGCCAGTCGGCCGGCAGGTTGGCCAGCAGGATTTTGGCGCCGGCTTTCTCGGCCTTCTGGGCCGCGGCGCGGGCGTCTTCGAGCTTGCCCACCGACTGCGTGTCCAGACGCGGCTCGGCCTTGACGGCGTTGAGTTCAAACTGCGCCTCGTCGAGCGCGAGTAGGACGCCGTCACGGGCCGAGCCGCCGGGGTGGCCGAGGTAGGCGCGCTCCAGCCGGGAGCGATCGAGTTCCGGGTTGTCAGCCTGTTCCAGCAGCGTGACTTTCCACGGCGCGGCCTGCACGGCGGAAACCAGCAGCGCAGCCAGCAGGAGGGCGGGGTATTGCCGGCGCATGCTTAGTCCAGCACCACGACGGTGTGCGGCACGCGCCCGACGGCAATGGTCTTGAGTGCCTTGGCCGAGGCCACGTCCACCACCGTCATGTCGTCCGACAGGCCGTTGACGACGAAGAGCTGCGAGCCGGCTTTGTTCAGCGCCACGCTCCAGGCGCGCTTGCCCACCAGCACCTGCTGCGTGACCTTGCGGCTGGCGACGTCGACAAAGGCCACATGGTTGGCGCGCCCCAGGCCGACGTAGGCGGTCTTGCCATCGGCACTCAGGGTGATGCCCACGGGCGTGATGTCGCTGGCACGCGCGCCCTTGAGCTCGAAGCCCAGGGTGTGAACGACCTTCATCTCGCGCGTGGAAATGATGCTGACGCTGGCGCCCAGCTCGTTGGTGACCCACAGCTCCTTGCCATCCGGCGTCAGGGCAAAGCGGCGCGGGCGTTTGCCCACGGCAATGTCCTTGATCACCTTGCGGCTGGCGGTATCGATCACATGCACCATGCTGGCGACTTCGGAGGCGACATAGACCGTCTTGCCGTCGGAGGAGAGCTTGACGCCTTCCGGCTCCTTGCCGACCTTGATGGCGGCCAGTTTCTTTTTGCCCGCCACATCGATGACGCTGAGCTCGGCGTCGTCTTCATTGGAAACGTACAGGGTCTTGCCATCGGGCGAGAGGTCGAAAATTTCGGGCGAATCACTCAAGGGGATGCGACCGACCGACAGGCGCGTGGCCAGGTCAATGATGTCGGCCGCGTTGTCGTTGCCGCAGGCCACCAGCAACTGGCGGCGGTCCGGCGTGACTTGCATGTGGCGCGGGCGCTTGCAGGTTGGGATGCTGCCCTGCACACTCAAGGTGCTCAGGTTGACGACCGTGATCGCCTGGTCTTTTTCACTGGAGACCAGGGCGATGGGTTGGGCCTGGGCGCTCAGGCACAAACCCAGTGTGCTGGCGGCCAGCAGGCCGCAGAGATGGCGAATCGATTTCATGTTGGTGTCGGGGTAGGTTGGCTGGTGCGGGCGATGAAACCCTGTTCCAGGGTGGGCTGGCCCAGGGCGGCGGTGACTTCGGCCGGGCTGCCGTCGGCGATCAGGTGGCCGCGGTGCAGCAGCAGCACGCGGTCGGCTGCCTGCGCTTCCTCAACCCAGTGGGTAGCCCACAGCACGCAACAAGCACGTTGGCGCACCTCTTCATGCACCACCCGCAACAGGTCCTGGCGCGACTTGGGGTCGAGCCCGACGGTGGCCTCGTCCATCAACAGCAGGCTGGGCTGGTGCAGCAGGGCGCGCGTGAGTTCGACCTTGCGCCGGTTGCCGCCCGAGAGTTCGCGCACCGTGCGCTCCAGATCGGCGGACAGGCCCAGCCGCTGGGCGAGATCGGCCATGCGCTGGCGGGCGGTGGTGCGTCGCATGCCGTGCAGATCGGCATGGAACTGCAGATTGCGGCGCACGCTCAAGTCCAGGTCCAGCGACTGCTGCTGGAACACCACGCCGATGCGCGCTAGCGCCTGGGCCGGGTGCTGCTGCAGGGACAGGCCATCGACGGTGATCGTGCCCTGGTCCGGCACAAACAGCCCCGTGAGCAACTGGAACAGGGTGGACTTGCCGGCGCCGTTGGGCCCCAGCAGGGCGCAGAACTGTCCTGCTTGCAGCGTCATGCTCACATCATCAAGCGCCGGACGCGAACCGTAGTACTTGCTGATATGGTCAATGGACAACATGTGAATCAGATGATGTTATGGGTGACCCAAGCAACTGTACTTGATCACATGAAACGCTGCGACAGCGGCCCCAGCCACCAGAGCCAAATGAGCCACAAGGCAGCGCTCCAGAGCAGAAGGATGATCACGATGCCAAAGAGGCTGCGTGGCTTGGCATGCCCGCGTGCCAGCCAGTCCTCGCCTTGCTGGCGACATGCGGTCAAGACAGCGTCGGGCGTGAGCCGAATCGCCAGCCAGATGAAGAGCGGCAGCAACAAGGCCTCGTCCAGATAGCCCAGGATCGGGATGAAGTCCGGGATGAGGTCGATCGGGCTGAGGGCATAGGCCACCACAAAAAAACCGAGGGCCTTGGCATACCACGGCGTTGCCGGGTGTTTGCAGGCGAACCAGAGGGTGATGGCATCGCGCTTCAGACGCCAGGCCCAGGTGCGCAGGGTGGACAGCATACGCATGAGGAGAATCTTGCGGCGCTAAGGGGCGACGGATTGCCGGCATGAGGCGCCACGAGAAATACCGCCGTGGATGATGCCGATCGCAGTCATGAATGAGGGGGGACCTTGTCCTGCTGGGGGCGAGGCAGCTTGCGGTACACCGTGGCACGGCTGATGCCCAGCACGCGTGCCGCTTCGGCCACGTTGCCCCGGGCATCTTCCACGGCTTTTTGAATCAAGGCGGCCTCCATGTCCTTGAGTTGCAACTGAGGTGTCGCCGCCGATGCGGCCTGGGGGGCGGTCCAGGGCGGGCGGATCGGACTTGGCCGCAGGGTTTGCCTGGCGCGGGCCTGAACCTGGATGCGCAGGCCTGACCACAGCGGCACTTCCAGCGCCGTCGCGCTGCGATGGGCCGCATCAAACAGCATCTCGAACGGCAGGGCGAACAGGTCGCGACAGTGGATCGAGGTGGTGACCATTAGACCGAGTTGGGGCAGCAACTGCCGTGCCGTCTGGTTCGCCGCGGTGATCAGGCCATCGGCATCCACAGCCACCAGACCATCCGCATCCTCGCCCAGTGGCAGACCCGGCCAGTTGAGCCGCAGCAGGATCTGGTGGGGCTGCCGCAGCACCAGCGCATTTTCAATGCTGCGGGCCGAGTGGGCGACCAGGTGGCGCAGCTCGGGCCGTTCTGTGGCCTCCACCCCGGTGAGGTCCAGCATGCCGACACAGCGGCCGTTGGGACCAAACACGGGGGCGCCGGCGCAGCTGTAGGCGGCGGTGTCATGGAAGAAGTGCTCACCCCGGTGCAGCCAAATCGGCCGCAACTCACCCAAGGCAGCGCCGATGGCGGAGGTGCCGATGCTCTTTTCCGACAAGTCGACGCCGATGCGGCTGACGACGGTGGCGCGACGGTCGCTGCGATCAATCGGGCCATCGACATCGACCACCACGCCTTCATGGTTGGTCAGGATGGCGAAATAGCGCGTGTCGGCCATGGCACGGCCGAGCTGGCTCAGGATGGGGCGCGCCGCTTGCACCAGTGTGCGGTTGGCTTCCGAGGCCTGCCGCATGACCTGGGCTGACACGGCTTGAAACGTCACCCGTTGTTCCGGGCGCTGCCCCTGGCTCAGGCAGCGGCGCCAGGACTGCTCGATCCAGGGTTCGACCAGGCCGCCAGCCAGTGGTGCCGACTCGATCAGCGCCATCTGCCGTGCCTGGGCAATGCGTCCCAAACGGGAAGTGGGCAGGGAGGTCATGGGCTGAATCATGGCGTGTGTGCTGCGTGTCAGAAGACGTGGATCATGCCAGTCCGTGCATGCCCCCGTGTTGCAATTTGAGAATATTGCCTGAAATCACCCGCTCCAACTAGGGTTGTCCCTAGGGTGGAAGACGTCAAGACTATCAACAATGAATATGCAAGTCGGTTCATAGGTGCCGCAGCACTTGGAGCCTGAACGCAGCTATTTCACGGACACGTTCTTAACGCCGAGGAGACACATATGCAAAAGGTGTTGCACATCAACGCGGACAAGTGCACGGGCTGTCTGCAGTGTGAGATGGCCTGTTCTTTCGAGAACTACGGCACGTTCGCCACCGCCAAGTCCCGCATCAAGGTCTTTGACTTCCACCACACCGGCAAAAAGGTGCCTTACACCTGCACCCAGTGCGACGAAGCGTGGTGCCTGCACGCCTGTCCGGTGGAGGCCATCACAGTCGACAAGGCCAGCGGCGCCAAGGTGGTGAATGACGCCACCTGCGTCGGCTGCAAGGTCTGCACCATCGCCTGCCCGTTTGGCACCATCAACTACGTGCAGGAAACCGGCAAGGTGCAGAAATGCGACCTGTGCGGCGGCGAGCCGGCCTGTGCTGAAGCGTGCCCGACCGGCGCCATCACCTTCATCGACGCCAACTGGACCGGCCTGGGCAAGATGGAGCAGTGGGCCAACAAGCTCGGTAACCAGCCTTCCGCCGCTTAAGGAGAACGACTATGTCTTGGGCAGGAAAAATTCTCCGCGTCGACTTGACTGCGGGCACCGTCAAGTCCGAACCCCTCAACATGGAGTGGGCGCGCAGCTATCTGGGCTCGCGCGGCCTGGGCTCCAAGTACCTGGTGGAAGAGGTCGATGCCAAGGTCGATCCACTGTCGCCGGGCAACAAGATCATCTGGGCCACCGGCCCGCTGACCGGCACCATGGCCTCCACCGGTGGGCGCTACACCGTCATCACCAAGAGCCCGCTGACCGGCGCCATTGCCTGCTCCAACTCGGGCGGCTACTGGGGCGCCGAGTTCAAGATGGCGGGCTGGGACATGGTGATCTTCGAAGGCAAGAGCCCGAAGCCGGTCTACCTCTATGTCAATGACGACGTGGCCGAGCTGCGCGACGCCGCCCACCTGTGGGGCAAGAGCGTGTGGCAGACCGAGGAGCTGCTGAAGAAGGGCTTGCAGGATCCGCTGACGCGTGTGTCGAGCATCGGCAAGGCGGGCGAGAACGGTGTGCTGTTCGCGGCCGTGGTCAACGACCTGCACCGCGCCGCTGGCCGCTCGGGCGTGGGCACGGTTATGGGAGCCAAGAACCTGAAGGCGATTGCGGTGCGCGGCACCAAGGGCGTGGGCAACATCCGCGACCCCAAAGCCTTCATGAAGGCGGTGAAGGAGAAGAAGCAGATCCTCAAGGACAACGCCGTCACCGGCCAGGGCCTGCCGGCCTACGGCACCCAGGTGCTGATGAACGTGATCAACGAGGTGGGTGCGCTGCCCACGCGCAACCACCAGGATGTGCAGTTCGAAGGCGCCAAGGACATCTCGGCCGAAGCCATGGCCACGCCGCGCAAGACCGACGGCAAGAAGCAGCTGGTGACCAACCAGGCCTGCTTTGGCTGCACCATTGCCTGTGGCCGCATCAGCAAGATGGACGAGGGCCACTTCACCATTGCCAACAAGCCGCAGTACTGGGGCACCTCCGGCGGCCTGGAGTACGAAGCGGCCTGGGCGCTGGGCGCGGCCAACGGCGTCAATGACCTCGAATGCCTGCAGTACGCCACCATGATCTGCAACGAGGAAGGCATCGACCCGATCAGCTTCGGCGCCACCATCGGAGCCGTGATGGAGCTCTACGAGATGGGGGTGCTGACCAAGGAGCAGATCGGTATTGAGGCACCATTCGGCTCGGCCCAGGCGCTGGCCTTCCTGGTGGAAGAAACGGTGCACGGCCGCGGTTTTGGCAAGGAGATCGGCCAGGGTTCCAAGCGCCTGACGGCCAAGTACGGCCACCCCGAGCTGTCCATGACCTCCAAGGGCCAGGAGTTCCCGGCCTACGACGGGCGCGGCATCCAGGGCATCGGCCTGGCCTACGCCACCAGCAACCGGGGTGGCTGCCACCTGCGCGGCTACACCATCGCCTCCGAGGTGCTGGGCATCCCGGTCAAGACCGATCCGTTGGAGCATGAAGGCAAGCCGGAACTGGTCAAGGCTTTTCAGGACGCTACCGCCGCCTTCGATTCCTCCGGTCTGTGCATCTTCACCACCTTTGCCTGGGGCCTGGCCGACCTGGCGCCGCAACTGCAGGGCGCGATCGGCGAGCAGTACACCACCGAGGAATTGGAGAAGATCGGTGAGCGCATCTGGAACATGGAGCGCGAGTTCAACAACCGCGCCGGCCTGACCAAGGCGGATGACTCGCTCCCGAAGCGCCTGCTGACCGAGCCCGCCAAGACCGGTCCGGCCAAGGGCAAGGTCAGCATGCTGCCGCTGATGCTGCCCAAGTACTACGAAGTGCGCGGCTGGGACAGCGAAGGCCGGCCGACCGCGGCGACCAAGACCCGCCTCGGGCTGTAGGGCCTGTTCACACCATGGCACGGCATGTGATTCTGGGTGCTGGTCCGGCCGGCGTGATTGCGGCCGAGACCCTGCGCCGGCATGCGCCGCGTGACAGCGTCACGCTGGTGGGCGAGGAATGCGAGGCACCTTACTCACGCATGGCGATTCCCTATCTGTTGATGGGCAATATCGCTGAGCGCGGTACCTGGCTGCGCAAGGGCGCCACGCACTACCGGGATCTGGGCATCGAGTTGCTGCAGGCACGGGCCACCCAGGTGGATACGGCGTCGCGCAAAGTCGTGCTGGACAACGGGCAGAGACTGGCCTTCGATACGCTGCTGATCGCCACCGGCTCCAACCCGGTACGGCCACCGATCCCCGGTATCGATCTGTCCGGCGTTCATCCGTGCTGGACGCTGGCCGATGCGCGCGCCATCCAGGTGCGTGCCGCTCAAGGTGCGCGCGTGCTGCAGATGGGCGCCGGCTTTATCGGCTGCATCATCATGGAGGCCTTGGCCGCGCGCGGCGTCGCCTTGAGCGTAGTGGAGATGGGCAACCGTATGGTGCCGCGCATGATGGGGCCAACGGCCGGCGGCATGATCAGGCAGTGGTGCGAAGCCAAGGGTGTGCAGGTGTTCACCGGCACGCGCGTGGAGGCGATAACGCAGGGCCAGGGCGATACGCTGGACGTCAGGCTGTCCAACGGCAAGACGCTCAATGTGGATCTGGTTATCAGCGCCACTGGCGTGAAGCCCGCTATCGGGTTCCTGGAGAACTCGGGGGTGCGCTGCCTGCAGGGCGTTCTGACCGACGAGCACATGCAGACCAATGTGCCCGGTATCTATGCCGCCGGTGACTGTGCCGAGGCCTTTGACAAGGTCAGCGGCAGCACGGTGGTCAGCGCCATCCAGCCCAATGCGGCCGAGCAGGCACGCGTGGCGGCGCTCAACATGGCGGGCCAGCGCACCGAACTCAAGGGCGTCACCCAGATCAACGTGCTCGACACCCTGGGCTTGGTCTCCACCAGTTTTGGCAACTGGCAGGGCGTGCCCGGTGGCGAGCATGTGGAGCTGACCGACCCGCCAGCGGGCCGGCACCTGAGCCTGCAGTTCAAGGATGATGTGATGGTGGGGTGCAACTCCGTGGGCTGGACCGAGCATGTGGGGGTGATGCGCGGCCTGGTGGAGGGGCAGATCAAGCTGGGGCCCTGGAAAGATGCGCTCATGAAAGACCCGACCCAGCTGGTGCCGGCCTACTTGGCCAGCGCCCAGGCACTGGGCCAGTGGAACGGTGCCGGGGACGAACGGCGGCGATGAAGATCACCTTCAAACTGTTTGCAACGCTGACCGACTACCTTCCGGCCCAGGTGCGACACAGCAACCAGATGGCGCTGGAGGTGGCGCCAGCGGCCACCATCAGCCAGATCATTGAACCCTTTGGCCTGCCGCCCAAACTGGTGCACCTGGTGCTGGTCAATGGCGTGTTCGTTCCCGCCGATCAGCGTGCCAGCCGCAGTTTGGTCGAGGGTGACGTGCTGGCGATCTGGCCACCGATTGCCGGGGGTTGAGGTAGCTGGCTGATTGCGGTGCAATCCTTCTACCCCGAACAGTTTGAGCGCGACATGGCCTGCACCGAGGCTGAGTGGCTGCAGTGGCTGCCGCGCGCCATCGGCACCCATGCCCATGCGCTGGGCGCGGGCTCGGCGCGGGTAGTGCTGGACGGCGGCGAGTTGCTGCTGCAATGGCAGGCGGCAGCGCCACGCGTGATCGCCCTGCTGCGCCTGCCACGGCTGTTGCTGCGTTTCGAATTTCGCAATGTGACGCAGGCGCAGCGCCTGGCGTTCATGAAGCGCTTTGACCTCTATACGCAGCGCGGGGGAGGGTAAACCCTTGCTTTGAACCGTCAGGGAAAAGCCGCTTGCATAAAAGTGGAACTTTCTTATATGCTGACATTCGAAATTATCGGTGCCCAGCCCGTTCATTCCCGACTGACCGCGGGGATGCCACTGGGGTCTCTTCGCAATCTAGCCATCAACCAACGCATGTCATCGAATCAAAGCCACGGACCGATCGCCGCAACCTTCAGAAAGCTCTGGTTTCTGGACAAGGGCGCAGACCAACTCCTCATCAACGACATCGCCGTGCGGATCCGCGCCGGTCTGATGCTGGCCATTCCCCTGTACATGGGGTTCACGCTCTTCGATGCCGTGTTCGGCTCGCACTGGATCGTCACCGGGAATTCCATCAAGGACACCTTCGATACGGATTTTGACGGCCACATTCTTTACAGCGTCGAGGCCATACGGCGTACTTACGACTACACGATACAGACCTGGGTGCTGCTGTACGCGCTGTTCGAGATGCTGGCGGGCATGTTTGCCTTCAGCGCCCGGTTTTCCCCCACGATTCTGATCGCCAGCTTTCTTGCCAGAGGCCATGCGCCGGTCTGGAAACCCCTGGCGCCCAAACGTTTCGCCTGGTCGATCGGCGCGAGCTTCATCACGGTCTGTCTGATCTTCTTCCACCCGGAAGTATTCGCCGGCTGGGTGAACTGGCTGTTCGCCCATGAGGTACTGCCGACCACCCGCAACTACATGCCCAAATGGATCCCGCTGGTCCTGGTGTGGGTGTGCATGGGCTTCATGTGGATGGAGACCGTGCTGGGATTTTGCGTTGGGTGCCAGGTCCATGCCTTGCTGGTCAAAATGGGTTGGCTGAAGGAGGAATGTGAAGCCTGCAACAACCTGAGCTGGAATACCTAGGGACTGTTCAAGGCATCAGCAAAAAGCCGCGCTACGCGCGGCTTTTTATTGGGTGCGCTTAGCCTCAGTCCCGCTGCTGCCACTTCATCGTCGCCACGGCGCCGATAACGATGCCGCTCAGGGCGACGAAGGAACCGATGGCGAGGGTGGAGACGCCGGACAGGCCCTGGCCCACGGTGCAGCCCATGGCGGTGACACCGCCAAAGCCCATCAGCATGGCACCGATGAGCTGGTTGCGCAGGTCATCCATCGAGGCAAAGCCTTCCCAGCGGAACTGGCGCGTGCTCAGGGCGTAGGCCAGCGAGCCCAGCACCACGCCGATGACGGTGGCAATGCCGAAGGTCACGCGCAGCGACTTGTCGGTCCACAGCATCAGCAGTTCCAGGTTGTAGGCAATGGGGGCCACAAAGCTGAACGATTCGAGCGTGCGGGTGTTGGTGCCGAAGTAGATCATCTCCAGCGTGTCCGGGTTTTCGCCGTAGCCGATGTGGCCGGTCAGGTACCAGGCCACCACGACGATCCCGCCCAGCACCACGGCGCCGATGATCTGGCTGGTGTTGGCGCGAAAGCGCTTGTCCTTGAAGATGAAGCCCAGCAGGGCCAGCGTGATGAGGCCGAAGACGATCAGCAGCGCGGTCTTGCCCGGCAGACCGGTGACACGCGCCAGCAGGTCGGGCAGACTCTGCGATTTCATGCCCCAGGCCGACAGGTCGATGGCCACCGGGTCCAGGTAGCTGGAACGCCACTGGGCAAACAGGCCCTTGAGCGTCATGTAGGCGGAGATGCCGAGGAAGGTCAGCACCACCAGCGCGCGCACGCTGCCGCCGCCGACGCGCAGCAGGTTCTTGTTGGCACAACCGCCAGACAGGGTCATGCCGATGCCGAACAGCGTGCCGCCTAGCAGCATGGACAGCCAGGGCAACACCGGGCGCTGGTAGACGCTTTTTCCCAGTTCGACGAAGCCGAAATACTGCAGCAGACTGGTGCCGGTCAGCGCGACGGCAATGGCCAGCAACCACATGCGCATGCGGCCCCAGTGTTCCATGTTGACGACGTCGGAGATCGCCCCCATGGTGCAGAAGTTGGTTTTGCTGGCGACGAAACCAAAGACCAGGGCCAAGGCGAAGCCACCCCACACGACCCAGGTTGCCACATTGACGGTACTTTCCATGAATGTCTCCGTTATTTTGTTTTGAACGTCAGGATTTGCTGGCGACCCGGCTCATGGTGTCGCGGATCGCATCGGGGGCACTCATGATGCGCATGAACTGTCCCATGCCCAAGTCGGGCCAGGACAGGGCGATGCGGTAGCGCGCGTAAAGGGAATACACCTTGTTGCCGACGATGAAGATCTCATAGGGCAGGGCCGCCACGTGATCGGCGCCTTCGATCTTGCTGACCCACCAGCCCTCACCGCTGTCCACGCTGTTCATGGCCACGCCGATGACGGCCATTTTTTGCTCCGGCATGAGCACCTCGTAGACCTTGCTGGTGTCGGCGGTCGCCTTGGCCAGGTTGCCTTGCACGGTGGCCAGAGCCTCCTCAAAACTGGCATGGGTGACGAGTTCGCTGTTGTCCGAGTCGAAGCGCTCCATGCCAAACATGTAGCGGTAGTCGGCCAGATCATCCGCCGGCACATCGCCGCCGAAGGGCTGGGCCGTGCCCAGCGCCAGGGTCAGACGGGCTTGCGTTGACTTGACGGCGGCCTGTGCCGCGCTGAACTTTTTGCGCAGGTAAGCACGGTACCAGTACTCCGGATTCATGTAGGACACGGTGCCGTCGCTCTGCACGCCGACGCGGATGCCGGCGGCCACCACGGCCGAGCCGCCAATGGCGCGGATTGCATTGAGGAGGCCCGGGTCAGTGACGATGACACTGCCGTGCTGCGGCATGCCTTTTGGCGTGTGCCGGCCGACCAGGGTGAAGCCGGCCGCCTGCAGTTTTTTCTCGACCGCGCTGAGTTGCGCCGACAGATCGGCCGGCGCCTGTTTGTCGCCCTGCATATAAGGCGCCAGCGCCATGCTGGCTTGGGAAATAAAGACCAGGAACAAACACAGGATCAGTCGCTTCATGGCAATCCTTTATCGTTTAACGATGAGATGGGGCGGCCGCTCCGTGACAGAGCGGCGAACTCCAGGCCGCGGCCGGGACGGTGTCGTGCCGGCTGCGTGTGCTTCAGATGAAGAGGCAGACGTCGGATTCGCCGGCGAACTTCATGAAGGTGGCAGCACCGCCGTATTCCATGTTGTCGATGAAGTCGCTCTTCTGGAATTCAAACAGGTCGACCGTCATCTGGCAGGCGACGAACTTGACATCAGCCTCCAGGCACAGGTCGCGCAGCTCTTCGAGCGAGGCCACGCCCTTGGACTTCATCTTCTGCTTCATCATCATCGTCGCCATGGATTCCATGCCCGGCAACATCTGCACCATCACCGGCATGGGGATCGGCATTGGCATGGCCGGGTTTCCCAATGGGCTGATCTTGACGGCGCTCAGATCCTTGCGCAGCAGTTGCAGGCCGTAGAAGGTGAAGAATATCTGCACGTCCCAGCCCAGCGCGGCTGCGGTGGAGCCCAGGATGAAGGGCGGGTAAGCCATGTCCAGCGTACCCTTGGTGGCAATCAGCGCCATCTTCTTTGTCATGTCGTCTCCTCGGTGGTGGATAGGGGGCGAGACAGCGGCTCAGGCTTTCTTGAGATAGAACACGAATTTGTTGTTCTCGCTGCCCTGCTCCAGCAGCGCATTGCCGGTTTGCTCGGCAAAGGCGGCCATGTCGCAGACCGAACCCGGGTCGGTGGCCAGAACTTTCAGCACCTGGCCGGACGCCATGTCGCTGAGTGCTTTCTTGGTCTTCACGATGGGCAGGGGGCAGGCCAAACCGGAAGCGTCATATTCCTTGTCGAAGTTCATCGTTGTCTCCAATCGCTGGCGGGTGCAGCTTTGTTTTGGTGGAATGCAGAACCATTGCTCGTGTCGGGCTTTGCCGCGCACGTGAAGTCATTCTTGAATAGCTGTCCGGTAGCGTCTATTACCGCAAAGGGTGATGATGAGTAACCCATGTGGGTTATGGGGCTAGGGCCTGTTAACACTAATTTCTCAAGATGCGTTGCGGATCAAAAAGGCCATGCGGTAGGCGCGTGGATGCTGCCGGGGTCAGTCCCCGGCAAGTCCGCGCAACACCCCGCATGGCCTTTTTGACCGCAACCCGAAGGGAACGTTGTGAAAACCGGGCCACTCGTTGTTGCACTCCTTGCCCAGACAGCCAGTCTGGGCGTCGTCGCGCGCCTAGATTGGCCCGGTTTTCATAACGTTCGCACTTGAGAAATTAGTGTTAACAGGCCCTGATACCGATGCTGGGTAGCGCTTGGCCTTACCACTGCACCAGCAGTCGGCCCTTGACGACCTTGCATTCCAGTCGCGTGAGCGGGCTGTTGCCTTTTTTGATGCAGTCACCACTTTTGACATCAAAAACCCATTGGTGCTTGGGGCAGGTCAGGGTGGTGCCGGAGAGCGCCAGATGCGGGATGTCGGTGCTCTGGTGCGGGCAGCGGCTGTCATAGACCTGCCAGCTTTTTTTGTCACGGTAGACAAACAGGCCGCGACCGTCGCACTCGGTACGTGTCACCTCGCCGCTCTTGATGTCGGCGCTGGCCATGACGTCGTGCCAACTGGCCGCCGGCGGGTTGAGGGCCTCGAGTTGGAAGCCCGGGAGGTTCATGTCCAGGATGATGTCGGTGGCCCAGATGATCTTGGCCAGGCCCAGCGCGGGAAAGGCCATGAGCAGGGCATCGAGCACCTCCATCGGTGTACAGCCCTCGCGCAGGGCGCGCCCCAGGTACTGGCGAAAGCCGCGCTCGGTCTGCGCATGCACCTTGGTGATGACGGAGATCAGGTTGCGTGTTTTCGGGTCCAGGTGCTTGCCGGTCTCCTTGAGGAACTTGAAGTAGTGGCCTAGTGCATCAGGACGGGCCTGGACCAGGTAGTTCAGTGCATCACTCATGGGTATTTCCTTCATCAGACTTGACATGGACCACCAGTACCGGACACTCGGACAGGCCAATGGTTTTTTGCGCCACACCGCCGATCAGGGCGCGCGGGATGCGGCTGTCGCTGCGGCTGCCCATCACCAGCAGATCGGCCGCCTCGCGTTTGACGGCATCCAGGATCTCCAGATACGGCTTGCCCACCCGTGTGCTGCCTTGCACCTCGATGCCGGCCTGTTGCAGAGCCTGCCGGGCGTTTTGGATGAAGGCCTCGGCGTGCTGGCGCTGTGCCGGCTCGTCATGGGTGATCACGCAGAGGATGTTCAGCGGCAGGGCGCATTCAGCCGCGACCGCTGCTGCACTGGCGATGAGCTGCTGGCCGTAGGCCGTCGGTTCCACTGCCACCAGTACACGCCGCTGCCACATCGGTGCGTCACGCGGCACGATCAGTACGCTGCAGGCGGCGTGCGAAACCACCTTGGACACCATTTCGCCCAGCAACAGGTTGGCCAGGAAGCCGCGCTTGCCGCGCCGCCGGATCACGATCAGGTCGCTGCCGCGTTCTGTGGCTTCGTCCACGATCTCACGATAAGGCTCGGGGCCACGCCGGGCACGCAGGTCCAGCGCCACGCCGCGGGCTTGCGCCAGGTCGCGCAAGCGGGCGATCTTGCGGGCGGCGTCCTGCTCGGTTCGGGCCGCAATCTCCGGCGCCAGCGCCTCGTATTCCGGGTTGCTGACCAGCGGCAGCACGGCGGCCAGGGCCTGCCCGCATCGGTGCGCCAGTTGAATCGCCAGGCGTTCTGCCCCGGCATCGAATTCAGTGTGTTCGGTGGCGAGCAGGAGACGCTGGAAGGGGGCTACCATGGTGTTTCGTCCCGTTTCAATGTCCCGAAGTCAGAACGCCGGAGGCTGCAAGCAGCAACACCATGACTTCGAACGCGCAAATTACCGCATAGACGGCATCCCGCTGTTTCAGGAACAGCGCAATCAGGGCCAGCAAGGGTGGCACCGAGCATCCTGCGAGCACGGCAATGCCGATCATATTGATGCGGTCGCCATGCCTGATCAGGGCCATCCAGTCAAACACTTCCGGCGTGTGGGTCACCGCGTGGTAGGTGTCGACCGGCAGGTTCCACAGGCTGGGCAGGCGCTCCAGCGGTACGTGGGGCGCAAGCAAGCCCGTTACGTAGGCGGTGAAGCTGAGCACCAGCAACACCAGCCCGACGCGCGTGCCCCAGTCAAGCAGCAAGGCATAGCGCTGGGCGTCGGCCTGCACGGCCAGGGATTCCTTCAGACCCATAGTCCAGTTCCCTTCAGGAAAGCGCGGATGCCGGCGAACAGCAACAGGGCGATGACCAGTCTGCGGATGACCGAGCCGGGCAGCACGTTGAGCAGTCGTGCGCCGATGCGCGCACCCAGCATCATGCCGACGATGGACGGCACCGCGATCATCGGCAGCACGGCGCCACGGTTGAGGTAGACCCAAGCCGCAGCCGAATCGACCAGCGAGAGCACCAGGCCCGAGGTGCCCGCCGACACCTTGAGTGGCACGCCCATCAGCAGATTGAGCGCCGGCACATTGGCCCAGCCCGCGCCAATGCCGAACATGCCGGCCATGACGCCGATCAGCAGGAACAGAAACAGCCCCATCGGCGTGCGATGCACCTGCCAGTCAAACGAGCGCCCCGACGCGCCGTCGATGAAGACGCCATGGATGCCGAGGATCGAGGACAACCGGTCCGGTCGCTGGACGACCGGGAATTCCGACTTCTTGACCGAGAGCATCAGGGTCACGATGCCCAGCACGATCACACCCAGCGCGATCTGGATGATGTTGGCCGGCAGCGCCAGCCCGAGCATGGCGCCAGCGATGGAGCTGATCGAGGCCAGCAGCGCCAGCGGCAGGGCCAGGCGCAGATTGGCCAGTCCGCCGCGCAACAGCAGGGGGCCGGCGGCCAGCGCGCTGGCCAGTGCCACCAGCAGGCCGGCGCCGCGCACGAAGTCAAGATGGAAGGGAAAGAAACCACCGACGATGGGCACGAACAGCGTGCCGCCGCCAATGCCCGCGGGCACGGCCACGATGCCGATGAAAAAGCAGGTGACGAACAGCGCCAGCGGCCAGAACCACCACGGCAGGGGGCTCGGACTGGCTGCATCGCTCGCCTGTGTCATGGTGGCGGCTGCGGTCAGTTCGGCCGCCTGCGCGCCATCGCCCAGGAAGGTCAGGGTCAACAGCAGGGCGCCCAGCAGTGGCAGAAAGTGGCGGGCGTGGCGCAGAAACGAATGCATCATGCCGCGTCGCTCACAGCGGTTTGCGGATGGTCATGGCGCCGCGAATCTGGCCTAACGCATAGCCTACGCCCAGGTCTTGCGGGTAATGGGTCTTGAGCTGGGCTTGCACGCCGGGCGTGAGCTGCTCGGTCGGGCCGTGACAGGACAGGCACAGCGCCTGCACCGGCAGGGCCTTCATGTAGCGGTATTCCTTGCCGTCATTGCTGGCAATGATGTCCCATTTCTCCAGTGTGGCGGGGTTTTCGCCAGCAGCGGCACGGCGGTCGAAGTCTTCCAGCGCGGCGCGTTCCCAGGCGTCAGGCACGGCGCCGGGATTGCGGTTGCGCAGGCTCACGCGTTTGATCGCCCAGCCGGTCTGCGCCGAGGCCGCCTTGGCCATCTGCGGTGCTTTGTCGCGGCAAACGCCAATGGCCGATTCCGGTCCGCCTTTGGCGATTTCCTCGGTCAGCAGCTGCAGCAGCTTTGGGGGAACGGATGACGCCACCTGGCGTGCCTCGCCCAGCCAGGGGGTGTCCTGGGCCTGAGCGCCAAGGCTCATGAGCAGGCCGAGAGTCAACAGGATCTTGCGCATGACGGGACTCCTAAGAGATGGTCTGGTAGTAGAGGTTTTGCGGATGGTTGGCCTGGGCAAAGAAGAACCAGCGCTCTGCGAGCAGTCCGATGTATTGCAGCGCAAAGGCCGTCGCCAGCAGCGAGGTTGAGGCGTTGTTCACACCGGTGGCCAGGGCCAGTAGCGGCAGCGGAAACACCAGCAGCAGAAAGCTCCATTTGATGCTGGCCAGTGAGGCGGCACTGCGGCCATGGAAAAACTCGCGGGTATTGAAGGAGCCGCCCATGAAACCCTGCGCTTTTTGCACGATGCGCGGGTGCTTGATGCCGATGGCGGTTTGCAATGTGGATTTCGGGCGCAGCCGTGCATTGCGCCACAGCGAGGCGCTACGGCTGAGCAGCGCAGCGATCGTCAGCAGCATGGTCGTCAGCGCGTAGGGACGCAACAGGCTCGGAGCTCCCAGGCCAGCCAGCAGGGTGGCGAGCATGAAACCCGAAGCGCTGCCCAGCAGCAGGTAGTTGATCAGCGTCAGCGGGCTGGCCCATTCCTGCAGGAAACGGATCGAGGCATAAATCATGGCGGTGCAGACAAACAGGGCCAGGCAGGCCAGTACCGTGAGTGCGCCAATGCTGCGCGTCGAAGCCCAGCCCAGATGGTGGGCCAGGCCATAGACGAAGACGCCCAGCATGAACAGCGGCAGGGCAATGACCTCGCGCGACAGCCAGGAGGTGCGCCACATGGTGGCCGTGCGCCAGGCGCGCTCCGGATGCCCGAGGTGGAAGAACGAGGCCAGCAGGCCGAAGCCGGACAGCACGAGGCTGACCACGCTGCCCAGGACCAGGAACTGGCGCATGTCAGTTGGCGCCATGTTTGCCGGGTTGAACATTTCGGCGGCAAACAAGGCGAGAAACAGGCCTTGCGCCGCGCCGATGAGGGTGGTCAGAAAGATGACCGAGAAAGCGGGTTTCATGGCGGCGTCTTGTCAAAGTGTTCAGGTGGAATAGTCTTCACGACCGTGGATGCGCGCAGGATGCTCGGGCTGCTGGCCGTCGATCTTGAGCGGGTTGTCGACCCGCTCAAGATCTTCCGGATGGATCTTGATCTCGGTCTTGCGCCGCGGCAGATAGTGGTTGGCCGGCTTCGTGCCCCATTCAGGCATGAGCTGGTAGCCGGCGCGCTCGTTGATGGCTTGCGACACCACCGACTCGGGGTCGTGGATATCGCCGAACAGCCGGGCGTTGGACGGGCAGGCGATCACGCAAGCGGGTTTACGCTGCGCTTCCTCGATCGCCTTGTCGTAGATCCGATCGACGCACAGCGTGCACTTGCTCATGACCTTGCGTTGCTCATCGAACTCGCGCGCGCCATAGGGGCAGGCCCAGGAGCAGTACTTGCAGCCGATGCACTTGTCATAGTCCACCAGCACGATGCCATCGCTCTCGCGCTTGTAGCTGGCGCCCGTGGGGCAGACCGGCACGCACGGCGGGTCTTCGCAGTGCAGGCAGGACTTGGGGAAGTGCACGGTCTGGGTGTTGGGAAATTCACCGACCTCGAAGGTCTGGACCCGATTGAAGAAGGTGCCGTTGGGATCGGCGCCATAGGGGTTGAGGTCGACCAAGGCGCCGGCCGTGCCGGAGGTGTTCCACTGCTTGCAACTGGTGACGCAGGCATGGCAGCCGACGCAGACATTGAGGTCAATGACCAGGGCGAGCTGTGTCATGGCGAGCCTTCCTTGTTCACGAGCTGTGGCATGGCAAGCGAGCCTTCCTTGCTTTCGAGCTGGGTCATTTCCATTCCCCCTTGCCGGCAAAGAAGCTCTGCCAGCGTGGAATCTCTTTTTGTGTGCCCGGCGCGGCGGGCACGGCCTTGAACTGCGGCCAGCTGACCTGCTCTTCTTCGGGTTGCGCCTTGTAGATGCGTACCCGCACGTCGTACCAGCCGGCCTGGCCGGTGATCGGGTCGGAGTTGGACAGGGTGCTGCCGGGCAAGGTGCCGGGCAGTTCCTCGCTCAGCAGGTGGTTGAGCAGGAAGCCGCGCTGCGATTCGTTGGCATCCGGTGTCAGGCGCCAGGCGCCGGGCGCCTTGCCGATGGCGTTCCAGGTCCAGACCGTGCCGGGCTCCACCGCCTCGGAGTAGCGGCACATGCAGCGCACCTTGCCCCATTGCGACTCGACCCACATCCAGCCGCCGTCGGCGATGCCTTCAGCCTGCGCCGTTTTCGGATTCACGAACAGGTAGTTGTGGGTGTGGATCTGGCGCAGCCAGGCGTTTTGCGAATCCCAGGCGTGGTACATCGCCATGGGGCGTTGCGTCACCGCGTTGAGCGGGTAGGTGGTGGTGTCGGTGGCTTGCGACTCCAGCGGCGTGTAGTAGAAGGGCAGCGGGTCGAAGTAGGTCTCGACCCGCTTGCGCAGATGGTCCGGCGGCTGCTTGCCGGGGCGCTTGCCCTGGGCGGCGCGGCGGAAGCCCTGCAGGAACTCGGAGTAGATGTGGATCACGATGGCGTCGCTGTCGCGCCGGATGCCGGCCTTCTGCGCCCAGTCCATGTAGCCGCGGTTCCAGTTGCGCATGTACTGGTGTTCCGGCGGCATCTCGTAGTGGAACACGCAGTTGTTCTGCGCATACATCTCCCACTGCTTGGGGTTGGGCTCGCCGCGCATGGATTTCTCGCCGCCCTTGCCGCGCCAGCCGGCCAGGAAGCCGATGCCCGAGCCGGGCGCGGTTTCGTAGTTGACGATGAAGTCCGGGTAGTCGCGGAACTTGCGCCCGCCCTCGGCGGTGGTGAAGGCCGGGAACTTGAGCCGGCTGGCCAGTTCCACCAGCACTTCCTGGAACGGTTTGCACTCGCCTTTCGGTGGCACCACCGGGATGCGCACCGAATCGACCGGCCCGTCGAATTCCGAGATCGGCCGGTCCAGCATGGACATGACGTCGTGCCGCTCCAGATACGTGGTGTCGGGCAGCACCAGGTCGGCAAAGGCCGTCATCTCGGACTGGAAGGCGTCGCAGACCACCAGGAAGGGGATTTTGTACTCGCCGCTCTTGTCGCCTTCGGTGTGCCTGTCGTTGAGCATCTTGCGCACCTCAGACGTGTTCATGGTCGAGTTCCACGCCATGTTTGCCATGAAGATCAGCAGGGTGTCGATGCTGTAAGGCTCGCCGCGCCAGGCATTGGTGATGACGTTGTGCATCAGGCCGTGGGCCGACAGCGGGTGCTCCCACGAGAAGCCCTTGTCGATGCGCACCGGCTGGCCGGCGTCATCGACGAACAGGTCGTCCGGGCTCTCCGGCCAGCCCAGCGGCGCGCCATCGAGCGGCGTGTTGGGCTTGACCGCCTGCGGGCCCTTTGGCGGGCGGGCATTGGGCGGCACGGCACGCGGGTAGGGCGCCTTGTGGCGGAAACCGCCCGGGCGGTCGATGGTGCCCAGCAGACTCATGAGGATGGCCAGCGAGCGGATGGTCTGGAAGCCATTGGAATGGGCGGCCAGACCGCGCATGGCGTGGAAGGCCACCGGGTTGCCCTTGACCGATTCGTGGCGCTTGCCCCAGCAGTCGGTCCAGGCAATTGGCAACTCGATCTTCTGGTCGCGTGCCGTGATGCCCATCTCGTGCGCCAGGCGGCGGATGGTCTCGGCCGGAATGCCGGTGATGCCGGACGCCCACTCAGGCGTGTAGGGCTTGACGCGCTCGGCCAGCAGCTGGAACGCGGGCACGGCCGCCGTGCCGTCAGGCATGGCGAAGTGACCCAGCAGCGCCGGGTCGGCGCCTTCGGTGTGGTCGGCCACCGGCTGGTTGCTAAGGCGGTCCCACCAGTGGAAGTTGGCCGGGCGCAGCGGGTTGACGACATCGCCGTCGGCCTTGCGCAGAAACATGCCGAACTCGTCGCTCTTGTCGTCCTGGTTCACCAGCTGGCCGGCGTTGGTATAGCGCGCCAGGAACTCGCGGTCATAGAGGCCCAGGGCAATGAGTTCGTGGATCAGCGCCAGCAGCAGCGCGCCGTCGGTGCCAGGTTTGATCGGCACCCATTCGTCGGCAATCGCCGAATAGCCGGTGCGTACCGGGTTGATGGAGATGAAGCGCCCGCCATTGCGCTTGAACTTGGAGAGCGCCATCTTCATCGGATTCGAGTGGTGGTCCTCCGCCGTGCCGAGCATGACAAAGAGCTTGGCGCGCTCCAGATCGGGGCCGCCGAACTCCCAGAACGAGCCGCCGATGGTGTAGATCATGCCGGCGGCCATGTTGACCGAGCAAAAGCCGCCGTGCGCCGCGTAGTTGGGGGTGCCGAACTGGCGCGCGAACAGGCCGGTCAGGGCCTGCATCTGGTCGCGCCCGGTGAAGAGTGCGAATTTGCGTGGGTCGGTGGCGCGGATCTTCTTCAACCGCTCTTCGAGCAGGGAGAAAGCCTCTTCCCATTCAATCTCTTCGAACTCGCCGGCGCCGCGTTCACTGCCAGCCTTGCGTCTGAGCGGCTTGGTCAGGCGCGCCGGCGAGTACTGCTTCATGATGCCCGAGGAGCCCTTGGCGCAGATCACGCCCTTGTTCAGGGGATGGTCCGGGTTGCCTTCGATGTAGCGCACCTCACCGTTGCGCAGGTGCACGCGGATGCCGCAGCGGCAGGCGCACATGTAGCAGGTGGTGTTGCGGGTTTCGGTGCTGGCGCCGGCCAGGGGCGGAGCTTGCGGGTCGTGTAGGGGGGTGGATGCCATCCCCGGATTACCTCAAGACTCAAAGCAAACGTCTATTACCGCCAAGGGTAATTGGCCTCTAACCCATATGGGTAATGGGGTATGCCCGAGGGTTGCACGGCGCCAGAATCGAATAGCCCCGGTGGTATCAGGGAAAACGTGTGGCTGATTCAGGCAAACATGTCTTTCCCTCGAAACCTTCCCTCAATATACTTAACTGACTATATAAACATAGATACTGTGTCCAGCACAGTACCGAGAGACGACATGGTTTCCTTCTTCGACGACAGGGGCCTTGCAGACAGGGGGCCATTAGCATGAAGGTCGCTGCGAATCCAGCCAGCGTGCCGGTGGCCGCTTGGGGGCAGCCGCCCTTGCCGGTGGCGGATCTCTTTGCCGAACTCACCGCCGGTCTGAGCAATGGCAGCGAACTGGAAACCTTGCTGGGGCAATTTCTCGCGCCCATCATCCGGCTCGCCGGCGCCCAGGCCGGTCTGGTGCGTACCTTGTCGGACGATGGCGAGCACATGCGGCTGGTGGGCGATATCGGCCTGCCGCCGGGGGTGCGACTGGCAGAACTGTCGGTGGACCGGCATTGCGGTACCTGTGGCATCGCGGCTGACAGCGAGGCGTTGACCTGGTCGGTTGATCTGCGTTCCTGTGCCAAGCAGCACCAAGACGGTGACTATTTCAGCCGGGATTGCCGACGCATGCTGGCCGTACCCTTGCGTCACCGCGGCCAGTTGCTGGGCATCTACAACCTGTTTTTTCACACCGAGCTGGAGCTCAGTGCGGACATTCTGGCGGTGTTGCGCTCCATCGGCGAGATGCTGGGGCTGGCGCTGCACAACGCGCGACTGGAGCGCGAAAACCTGCGCGCCACGGTGATGACGGAACGCAAGTTCCTGGCCAGCGAGGTGCATGACAGCATTGCGCAGACCCTGGTCTATGTGAACATGCGCCTGCCCTTGCTGCACGATGCCATGCTGCAGCATGACGATGCCCAGTCCATGCGCTATTTCTCGGACGTCAAGCGGGCGGTCGCAGACATCCATGCCAGTCTGCGCGAGATCATGGTGAATTTCCGCGCCAGCATGGACCCACAAGGTTTGCTGCCAGCCCTCAAGGGCTTGGCGGACGGTTTCCATCACCGCACCGGCATCGAACTGGCATTTACCTGCGACACGCCCGACCTGGGGCTGGCGGTCGAGCAGGAAGTCCAGGTCTTCCATATCGTTCAGGAAGCACTGGCCAATGTGGGGCGGCATGCCCATGCCCGCAACGTTTGCCTGAGCATTGGACAACGGGCGGGGCAACTGGAGGTGCTGGTCGAGGATGACGGTCAGGGACTGAGCGCTGGTCCCCTATCGACGCCGGGCAGTGCCTTGTCGGCGGAGTCCCACTTTGGCCTGACGATCATGAAGGAACGTGCGCAGCGCCTGGGGGGGGTGCTCGATATCGAGCCACGTACCGAGGGCGGAACCCGGGTCCGGCTGCGTGTGCCGCAGCCAGGCGCGTGGGCGCTGGAGGCGCGGCCATGACGCCATCGGTGCGTGTGATGCTGGTCGATGACCATGCCCTGTGCCGCACTGGCTTGACCGAATTGCTGCAAAACCGCGGCGGCATCCAGGTGGTGGGTGCTACCGGCGACCCTGCCCAGGTGGTGCCCATGCTGCGTGCGCACCAGCCGGACCTGCTGGTGCTGGACTTGCGGCTGGGGGCCGCCGATGGCTTGAGCGTGCTGCGCCAGATCCGCGCCGAGGGCTGCGAAACCCCGGTTCTGATCCTGACCATGAGTGCCGCCGAGGACGACTTGGCCGCCGCGCTGCGTGCCGGGGTGCGGGGCTATCTGCTCAAGGACATGGAGCCCGACGAGGTGATCGAGTCGATCGAGCGCGCCGCACGCGGCGAGCTGGTGGTGGCGCCGACGATGGCGCTCAAGCTGGCCCACATGTGGCAGAACGGGCAGAAGGGCGCCATCAAGCGCGACCTCGCCGCCACGCTGACAGAGCGCGAACGCGAGGTGCTCGATCATGTGGCACGTGGCGAAAGCAACAAGGTGATCGCGCAGGCGCTGGACATCAGCCACAACACCGTCAAGCTGCATGTGCGCCACATCATGACCAAGCTCGATCTGAACTCGCGGGTGGAGGCGGCGGTGTTCGCCTTCGAACACCGGCACCAAGGCGAGGTCAGCGGCCTGCCGGACGAACCCGCCCGCAAGCCCTTACGCTGAGCACAGCATTTCCGGCGCGACAGCTTCTTCTGCGCCCTGCGGTGTGAACCAGGCCAGGGTGTTGTGCAGTTTCACCACATCGCCGACGATGATCAGACTGGGTGAGGTAAAGCCACTGTCGGCCACCCGTTCGGGCAGATCGGCCAGCGTGCCAGTAAGCACCTTTTGCGATGTCGTGGTGCCATGCTGCACCAGCGCGATCGGCCGGTCAGCCGGAGCGCCATGGGCGATGAGCTGGCGGCAGATGTCAGGCAGGGCGTTCAGGCCCATGTAGATCACCACCGTCTGGCGCGCCCGCGACAGCGCCTCCCAGTCCAGGTTGGCGCTGCCGTCCTTGAGGTGGCCGGTGACGAACAGGCAGGACTGGGCATGGTCGCGGTGTGTCAGCGGAATGCCGGCGTAGCTGGCCACGCCGCAGGCGGCGGTGATACCGGGCACCACCTCGAAGTCAACGCCATGTTCGGCCAGCACTTCCATCTCTTCACCGCCGCGGCCGAAGATGAAGGGGTCGCCACCCTTGAGGCGCACCACCTGCTTGCCTTCGCGTGCCAGCTTGACCAGCAGCAGGTTGATCTGCTCCTGGCGCATGGTGTGTTCGTTGCGGCGCTTGCCGGCGTAGATCTTTTGCACCTGCGGCAAGGCGAATTTCAGGATCTCGGGGGAGACCAGATTGTCATAGACGATGGCGTCGGCCTGACCCAGCAGGCGCACGGCGCGCAACGTCAGCAGTTCCGGGTCGCCCGGACCGGCGCCCACCAGGTAGACGCGCCCGCGCGCTTCGCGCTTGTGTTGGATGATGGTTTTCAATGGGAGCCTCCTCGGCTGCCGCACCCGCCACTGCTGCAGCCACCGCTGCCACAGCCCGTGGGGGCGCAGCCGCCAGCGCTACTGGGCCGGTTGTCGATGAAGATGAAGTTGAACTCGCCCGGGTTGAGTTCGACGAAATCCAGTACGGTCTCGTCGAGCAGGTCCTTGTGATGGTCGGCGATCAGCACCGACACGCCTTCGATCAGCAGGCGCATGTCATCCTCGCCACTGTCATCAAAGCCCATGCCGTAATCGATCGAGCCATCGGGCGCTTGTCGGGCCGCGATGCGCAGGGCCAAGTCAGTGGCCCCGCTGTCCTGGGCGGCCTTGTGAATCTGCTGTGCAGCAGTCGGGGTCAAGGTAAACATGCGGATCTCCTTTACGTGTCTTAGTGCTCGCCCTTGGTTCGGAGCAGGCCGGCCAGCCGGTTGCCCTGCTTCTGGGGTCCCCCGCGCGGGAACAGGTCGTGCAGGTAGTGGTTGCTGCCGCGCTGCGGTCCCCAGACTTCGGTGAAGTGCTTGATCATGGCGCGCACCTGGGCCTGCACGCCGTGCTCGGCGTAATACTCGCGCAGCCAGCGGATGATCTGCCAGTGCTCGTCGGTCAGCACCAGCGCTTCCTGCTGGGCCAGTGCGCGCACGAAATCCTCCGACCAGTCGCCCAGGTTGCGCAGATAGCCCTCGGAATCGGTCTGTACCGGCACGCCCTTGACCAGCAAGGTGCGGGTGAAGGCATCCGGTGGCGATGGCAGGATAGCGTTCATGCAGCAACGCCTTCGATGGCTTCAGCGCGGGGCGGGTCTGCCAGGGCCTGGCGCCGTGCGCGCACGAAGTCGACAAAATGCTGTGTCCAGCCGCTACCGGCGATGTCGCGCAGGTGCGCGTAGCAGGCCAGCACATGGCGGTGCACCAGTCCGTCGTGCCGGCCGTCGATGCCATGTCCGCGCAGCACGCGAAAGGCAAAGCGCGCGCCGGGATCGAGCCGGTCCAGACTGGAGTAGTGAAATTCGTGGCCGAGCAGCGTACGCGCCTGCAAGCCAGGCCAGGGCATGTCCGGCGTGGCGGCCAGCTGCACATAGCCGCGCCCGACCGGCTTGTCATGCATGGTGACGTCGCCGCTAATCGCCCCCACCATTTGGCAGGTCTGGCCGCGCCAGCTTAACGTTCGCGCCAGGTACATCAGTCCCCCGCATTCGGCATAGACCGGCAGCCCGCCTTCGATGGCGCTGGCGATCTGCTGGCGCAACCCTCTGTTGGCCTGCAACTCCTGCATGAACACTTCCGGAAAGCCGCCGCCGATGAACAGGCCATCGACCGCGGGCAGGGCCGGGTCGTTCAGCGTGTCGAAGGGCACCAGCTCGGCGCCGGCTGCTTCCAGTGCTGCCAGGTCGTCGGGATAGTAGAAGCCAAAGGCCTTGTCGCGCGCCAGGCCGATGCGCACGCGCGCGGTGCTGCGCCGTGAGCTGGTGGGTCTGGGCTCGTCGACGGACGGGGGTAGCGACTTGGCGCTGGCGGCGATGTCGATCACCGTTTGCAGATCGACTTGCTCGGCGATGCGCTGGCCGATGGCGGCGATGCGCTGTGTCGCATCGTCGGCTTCATGGCTGGGCATCAGGCCGAGGTGCCGTTCGTTGACTTCCAGCAGCGGGTCATGCGCGATGGCGCCGAGCACCGCCACATCGGTGTAGTGCTCGATCACGGCACGCAGCTTGGCCTCATGGCGCGAGCCGCCGAGCTGGTTGAGGATGACACCGGCTATGCGGATGTTGCGGTCGAAGGCCTGGTAGCCCAGGATCAGCGGCGCGATGCCGCGCGTCATGCCGCGCGCGTCGATCACCAGCACCACCGGCAGGTCCAGCAGGTGGGCCAGCGCCGCATTGCTGTTGCTGCCATCGAGCGCCAGACCGTCGTACAGGCCTTTGTTGCCCTCGACCACGCTGATGTCGGCCAGGGCGTCGTGCTGCGCGAACAGCTGCTGAATCTGCTGCGGCGACATCAGGTAGGGGTCGAGGTTGTAGCAGGGCCGGCCGCTGGCTTGGCCCAGCCACATCGGGTCGATGTAGTCCGGCCCCTTCTTGAACGGCTGCACCTGCAGGCCGCGTGCCGAGAGCGCCGCGCACAGCCCGATGCTGACCATGGTCTTGCCTGAAGACTTGTGCGCAGCGGAGACAAGCAGGCGGGCCATGGCAGGTTTATCCGTGTGCGGCGCTGGCGCCGGCCTGATCGGGCGGGAACTGGTCCAGCCGCTGCGGCAGGAAGGCCAGCCACTTGAGCGCCAGTACCACGATGATGCCGACCATGCCGACGCCGCCAATGCCCAGCAGCCATTCGGGCAGGCTGGGCGTGTAGCTGTTCACCATACCGTCGTAGAAGCTGCTGCTCACCTCGTGGCCGGGGAAGATCTGCAGCGGGTAGGCCTGGCTGCCGATGATGGTGACGTACATCTGGGCCAGGCCGCCGGCAATCACCAGCAGCGCAGCGAGCGCCAGCGCGGCGCGCGAGTCACGGGTCTTGGGGGCCAGCAGCAGCACCAGCGGCAGCACCCCGCCCAGGCCCAGCTGGCCCAGCCAGAACAGTTGCGGGTACAGGCCGCCGTCGACCAGCAGGAAGCGCTCCAGCCCGTGCTGCTTGGTGAAGTAGAGGTTGGTCAGGTGGTAGACCAGCACGAAGTAGGTGGCAGTGGCCACGAAGATGGCCAGCAGGCGTGTCAGGCGCGCCTGCATGGCGGCTTCCAGCGGGCGCTCGGTCCAGCGGCTCACCGCCAGCAGCACCAGCAGGAAGATGGCCAGACCGTAGGCCAGCGAGTAGACGATGAACATGGGGCCCATCAGCGCCGAGCCGAAGGCCTGGCGGCCGATCAGGAAGCCGAAGATGGAGCCCGTGCCGGTGGTCAGCAGCAGGCGCCAGACGAAGGCGGCGAGACCCGCGTAGCTGGAGTACGCGTTCATGCGGTGCTCCATCATGGTCCACAGGTAGGCCACCACCAGGCCCATGAAACCGGAGTAGAGCACCACGTTCCAGGCGAAGATGGACTTGAAGTTGTAGTAGGTCATGGCCACGATCAGGCGATCAGGCCGGCCCAGGTCCAGCATCAGCACAGCCAGGCCGCCCGCCAGCAGGGCGATGGCCAGCAGGGCCGAAAGCGGCGCCAGTGGCTTGTAGGCGGTCTTGCCGAAGACCGAGGCCATGGAGGCGACATTGAGCGCACCGGAGGCGGCCACGACGAGGAACACGGCAAAGACGTGCGGCAGGCCCCAGACGATCTGGTTGTTCATGCCGGTGACCACGTGGCCGTGGTGTTCCATGTACCAGGCGGCCAGCAGGCCGATGCCGCTGATCAGGGCCATGAGCGCCACCAGGGCCCAGTAGCCGGTGCTGCGGCCTTCGAGTTGACGGAGTGCAATTTTCATTGTTTACAGCCCCATGTAGCGGACGCCCGGATCAAGCTTGAGGTCCTCGCGCAGCTGGCGCGTGCTGTACTGGGCCACACGTTTGGCGATCTCGCTGTTCGGGTCGTTGAGGTCGCCAAAGACGATGGCGTTGTAGCCGGCGGCGGCGCAGGCCTGCATGCAAGCGGGCGACTCGCCGCGGTCCACCTTGTGCACGCACATCGTGCAGCCTTCCACCGTGCCCATGCCGCGCGGCACGTCGGGTTTCTGCTGGGTCTGCGGCTCGTGCACGAAGGAGCGCGCCTTGTAGGGGCAGGCCATCACGCAGTAGCGGCAGCCGATGCAGATGTGCTTGTCCACCAGCACGATGCCGTCGGCGCGCTTGAAGGAGGCGCCGGTGGGACACACGTCCACGCAGGGCGGTTCGGCGCAGTGCTGGCACATCACGGGCAGCGAGTGCGCCTTGCCGGTCCTGATTTCCTTGATCTCGATCTTGCGGATCCACTGCGAGTCGGTCGGTCCCGGTTTCGTGGGCAGGCCGTTCTCGGTCTGGCAACCGGTCACGCAGGCAGTGCAGCCGGGCGTGCACTTGGTCGTATCGACCAGCATGCCCCAGCGTACCTTGGGGCTGGCGCCTGCCGTGGCGCCGGCGGGTGAGATCGGAAGAGCGTCGTGTAGGGAAAGA
>OFPK01000015.1_pt1 | contig 72601 bp, 68 predicted proteins | sample 1542601 | NCBI WGS metagenome assembly OFPK01 (sample SAMN05503968, study PRJEB24370) | sediment metagenome | isolation source: lake sediment | place: USA: Lake Hill lake, St. Paul Island, Alaska | collected 2013 | reverse complement strand
GCGCGCCCTGCACCTGTGGCAAGGCCGCAATCACCTGGCGGGTGGCGGCCTCGGGTGGCAGCGACAATTGCGCCACCCAGGCCGCGGCATCGTCAGCCTGCGCGCCCAGCGTCAGGCCCCACACCAGGACGCCGCTGGCCACATGAACTGCACCGCGCCACCTCATGCCAACCTCCCGAATTCCTGCAGGGGAAGCACCCAGTAAAACACTTCGGGCGAGCTAAATGCCTCACGCAGATGCGCCACCAAGGGCGCCACATCGCGACCGTGCATCACCGCGGACACAAACACCCGGCGCGCACGCCCCTCGACCCGCTCCATCATGGTGGTCAGGGTGGCATCGGCGCCAATGCCGTGCCCCTGCACCACGGAAAAACCGGGCACCAGATCGGGGTGCTGGCGCAGCAGATCGAGCATTTCCTCCTCCAGCGCCAGCGGCAACGCCAGCGTCAGCAGGCAGTCCGGGCGCTGCGCGTCAGCAGAGTGGTGGGGATCTTGGTTCATGCGGAGTTCAGGATTTAACAGCCACACCAAAGCGGCGATACAGAATGGGCAAGAGCACCAGCGTGAGCAAGGTGGCACTGAACAGGCCACCGATCACCACAATGGCCAGCGGGCGCTGGATTTCGGAACCCGGCCCGGTGGCCAGCAGCAAGGGGATCAGCCCCAGCGCCGTGATGCTGGCGGTCATGAGCACCGGGCGCAGGCGCCGCAGCGAGCCCTGGCGCACCACCTCTTGCAGCACCACACCGCGCGCCAGCAACTGGTTGAAACAGGTCACCAGCACCAAGCCATTGAGCACCGCAATGCCCATGAGGGCAATAAAGCCGACCGAGGCCGGCACCGAGAGGTACTCGCCCGACACCGCCAGGGCCACCACACCACCAACCAGGGCAAACGGAATATTGACGAACACCAGCAGCGCCTGGCGCAATGTGCCCAGCGTGGCAAACAGCAGCAGCACGATCAGCCCCAGCACCACCGGCACCACCAGCGTCAGACGCGCGGCGGCCCGTTGCTGGTTCTCGAACTGGCCACCCCACTTGATGTACACGCCGGGGCCCAGGTCCACGTTCTTCGTCACCGCCAGCTTGGCCTCTTCCACAAAACCGACCAGATCGCGGTCGCGCACATTGGCGCGCACCACCGCCATGCGTGAGGAATTTTCACGCTCGATCTTCACCGGGCCATCGATGACTTCCAGCGTCGCCAGATGGCTCAGCGGAATCGCCTGGCCATCCGCCAGCGGCAACTGCAGCTGAGCAAACGTCGCCGGCGACATCTGCCGCGCCGCCGGACCACGCACCAACAAGGGCACGCGCCGGCCGTCCACCAGCACCGTGCCTACCGACCGGCCCTCGACCAGCACGCGCAAGTCGTTCTGGATCTGTTCCGCCGTCAGCCCCAGGCGCCCGGCGGCAATGCGGTCAATGGCGACGCGAAAGTACTGCACGCCTTCGTTCTTGACGGTGATGACGTCTTCGCTGCCCGTGATGCCCGAGATCACCTTGACGATCTGGTCTGCCAACTGAGTCAGCTTCTGCGGATCGTTGCCAAAGATTTTCACGGCCACGTCGCCCCGCACCCCCGACAGCATTTCCGAGGTGCGCATCTCAATTGGCTGGGTAAAACTCAGGTTGATGCCGGAAAACTCGGCGCCGACCTTGCGCAGTTCATCGAGCAGCGCATCCTTGCTGTCAAAGCGCCATTCCGAGCGCGGCTTGAGCACGAGAAAGGTATCGGTATCGTTAAAGCCCATCGCATCCAGCCCCAGCTCGTCGGCGCCCACCCGCGCCACGATGCTGCGCACCTCGGGCACCGCCGCCAGCACGCGCCGCTGCAGCGCCTGATCCATCGCCACCGAGGTCTCCAGATTGATCGAGGGCAGCTTTTCCACTTGCATGATGATGTCGCCCTCGTCGAGCGTGGGCATGAAGGACTTGCCCACCAGCGTGTACAGGCCCACCGCCAGCAGCAGCAGAGCAAGAGAAGCCCCCACCACCAGCCGGCCATGGGCCAGCGCCCAGTCCAGCAGACGGGCATAGCCCCGCTCCAGCCAGCGCACCAAGCGCGGCGACACATGGTGCCCGCCCTGCAGGAAAAATGAGGCCAGCACCGGAATAACGGTCAACGACAGCAGCAGCGACGCCGCCAGGGCAAACACGATGGTGATGGCCACCGGGGCAAACAGCTTGCCCTCCAACCCCTGCAAGGTGAGCAGGGGCACAAACACCATCATGATGATGAGCATGCCCGCGGTCACTGGCAGCGCCACTTCCTGCACCGCGCGGTAGACATCATGCAATGGCAGTTTGCCAGCCGCCGTGGGACGCGCCTCCAGGTTTTCCACCACCACCACCGCGGCATCGACCAGCATGCCGATGGCAATGGCCAAGCCGCCCAGCGACATCAGGTTGGCCGACAGGTTGAACTGCTGCATCAGGATGAACGTGCCCAAGGCCGACAAGGGCAGGATCAAGGCCACCACCAGCGCCGCGCGCAGATTGCCCAGAAACAGCAGCAGCAGCACCAGCACCAGCACAATCGCCTCGCCCAGCGCCTTGGACACGGTGCCGACGGCGCGCTCCACCAGGTTGCCGCGGTCATAAAACGTCTTGATCGTCAGCCCCGGCGGCAAGGTCTTGCCGATCTGCTCCAGCCGGTCCTTGACCTCACGCACCACTTTCTGGGCATTGGCGCCGCGCAAGCCCAGCACCAGGCCTTGCACCGCCTCCTGCTTGCCATCCTGGCTGACCGCGCCGTAACGCGTGAGACTGCCCATGCGCACCTGCGCCACATCACCGACGCGCACCGTCTGGCCGGCGCGGCTCATCACGGCGATGGCGCGCACATCATCGAGCGTGCGGATGCTGCCATCACTGCGCACCAGCAGCGACTCCTCGCCGCTGGACAGGCTGCCCGCACCGTCGTTGCGGTTGTTGGCGGCCAGCGCGGCCTGCAATTGTTCCAGCGACACCCGGCGTGCCGCCAGCGCCACCACGTCCGGCACCACCTCAAAGGCGCGTGCATGGCCGCCAAGCGAGTTGATATCGGCCACGCCCGGAATGTTGCGCAGTTGCGGCCGGATCTGCGTATCCAGCAGGGTGCGCTTGTCGGTCAGCGTTGCCTCACCCTCGATGGTGAACATGAACATCTCGCCCAGCGGCGTGGTGATGGGCGCCAGGCCACCGGACAAGCCGGCGGGCAGATCGGCCATCACGCCGGAGAGCCGCTCATTGACCTGCTGGCGCGCCCAGTAGATGTCGGTGCCGTCGGCAAAGTCCAGCGTGATATCGGCAATCGCGTACTTGCTCTGCGAGCGCAGCACGGTCTGGTGCGGCAGGCCCAGCAGCTCCTGCTCGATCGGAATCACCACGCGCGACTCGACCTCGGCCGGCGTCATGCCCGGTGCCTTGAGGATGATCTTGACCTGGGTCGACGAGACATCGGGGAAGGCATCGATAGGCAACTCGCGAAACGCCAGCGCACCGGCCGCCACCAGCCCGAGCGTCAACACCAGCACCAGCAGGCGCTGCGAGAGTGAAAAGGCAATCAGCCGCGCCAGCATCACTTCACCGCGCCGGGTGCGGGCGCTGCTTCAGCACCCAGGCCAAGCCAGGCCCCCTTGATGGCCGCCACACCCTTGACGGCCACCTCCTCGCCGGCTTTCAGACCGGACACGATGGGCGTGTCGCTGCCGCCGCCAATACCGGTTTTCACCAGCACGGCGCGAAAACCCTGGGGCTGGCGCACAAACACATAACTCTGGCCGCCATGCTGCACCACGGCCGCAGCCGGCACGCTCAGAGCGGCCGCCTCGCCCGCCCGCTCTGCCGCCCCCTGCCAGCGCAACTGGACAAACTGGTTGATGCGCAGGCAGTCCTCGCGCCCCGTCAGTTCGGCGCGCAATTGCACCGCTTGCGTCTCAAAACTGACCTGGCTGGAAATAGCGGCGATGCGGGCCGGCAGTTTGCAGCCCTCCACCGCCAGCTGGTCACCCACCCGCAGTGCCTGGGCCTGCTGGCCCGAGGCCTGCAGTTCGATGGCCAGCCGGCTGGAACGGCCGATGCGCGCCACCGGGCTACCGGCCTCCAGCCGCTGTCCGGGCACCACACTCTGCTCCAGCACCATGCCCGCCACCGGCGCCACCAGCGTCAGCTGCGGCGACAGGCCCGAAGTCGAGGCCGCCTGGGCCAGGGCCGCATCACTCAGGCCGGCCAGACGCAGTGCCTGGCGCCGCTCACGCGCGGCCAGCGCAGCCATCTCGAATTGCGCACGCGACTCATTGCGCCGATGCTCGGACACAATGCCGTCGACGAACATCTGCTCATCGCGCTGGGCCTTGCCCTGCGCCAACTTGGCCTGGGTGTCGGCCAGCAGCCACTCGCGCTGCCACTCCACCAGCTGCGGGCTCATGATGCGCGCCACCGGTTGACCGGCGCGCACGGTCTCCATCGGCGCCACCAGCACGGCCTGCACCACCCCGGCCACGGGCGTGCTGATCATGTCGCTCTGCTGTGCCGGCAATACCACCGTGCCCTGCAAGATCACGCCCCCCATGCCGGCGCCACGCGGCTGGACGACCACCGTGCTCACGCCGGAACCGGCACCCAGACTGGTGTTCCAGGGAATCACCGCCGCAGGCTCAAGGGCCAAGGCCGGCAAGCCCAAGCCTGCGACCAGATGAAACGCCAGGGCTCGACGCGACCCGGCAAGGCTTGTGAGTAAAGACATGGGTTTCCAGCGAAAAAGGGCCTGCCAGGAAGGGGCAAGCTGCCGATAACTATATGCCGCCTATGTTAAGGCTGGCTTAACAAAGCGCAAAGCGGCTAGCGCACAGAGCGAACGCCAGCGACACCGGCGGTCAAAATTCCGCATGCAGGCGGATGCCGCCAAAATTTGCCGGACCCCGGTCCGCGTTGTAGGCCGGGTTGTAGATACGCTGGAAGTCGAAGGTGACGAAGGTCTTCTTCGCCACGTTCAGGCTGTAATACAGCTCGAAGAGGGTCTCCGGCTGGTACTGCAAGCGGCCGTCGCCAATGAAGAACGAAATGCCCCCGGCTTGCAGATAGTCGCGCCGGTCCTTGGACAGTTCGTTTTGCATCAGGCTCAGGCCCAGCGTGTCCTGCGCCCGGCCCCAGCCGGCACCCTGCAGCGACACGCCGGCGGCGATCGACTGATCCACCTCCGTGAAAGCATAGGTCTCGGTGGCGCCATCGGTCTGCATGGCACGGAAAAACACGCCCAGATCCGGGGTGAGCGCTTGTTCGAGATTGATACCCAGGCCGACCTTGAACTGCTCGCTATTACGCACCTTGAAGATGTCCGGCGTCTGGCCATTGGCCAGGCCGTAGTTGATGGCATCGCGAAAACGCGCCAGCACGGCGCGGTTGCGCCAGGCCAGCAGCCGCAGCTTGCCGGGCTGCCCCAGCAGCTCGTGCGCATGCTCCACCTCGATCTGATCGCCGTAGTGGTTGAGGATGTCGAAGTCCACCGGCAGGTCGTTCGGTGTCGTCGGGCCGGTCATGCGTCCGAAACGCAACACCCAGTCGCCCTGGTACCACTCGCCTGCCGCCCCCCAGCCAAAGCCCCTGGCATCAGCTGCATAGTCGTAGGCGGCATGCGTCATATTGCTCCAGTTCATGAACTGGCGCCGCGGATCACCGGCATAGGCGTTCTTGTCAAAAACGTCCAGCGTTGAAAAATTGCCGACCGTCAGCACAAAGCGGTTCTTGTCGACCACACCCGCCAGCTGGTCGATGTCGGACGGCAGTTTTTCCTCGCCGCCGCCCCGGTTCCAGGTCTGGCGCAGAAACAGCCGCTGGCGGTAGAACTGCGGCGAGGAACTGGAAGCACGCGTCACCTCGCCATTGGTGAAGCCGCCCATGCCCGTCAGATTGGAAAAGGCCTGGCCCTGCGTGACTTCCGGGTTGAAATAGATTTCGCCGCCGGTCCAGGGGCGCACACCCCAATAGGCCGTGGCCGTGGCGGTATTGCTGTACTCGCGCTCGGCCACCAGGCTGTTGGCACCGCTATAGGCGGCGTTGAACCCCGGCTTGGTCTGCCAGACATAGGTCAGCTGGTAATGGGCGCCCACGGTCTCGGTTTCGGAGACTGGCTCTTGCGCCCATCCTGTCAGCGGCAACAAACAAGCCGACAGCATGACCGCAGCTGTTTTGAAGCGCAGGGACATGATTGGAAAACGAACGGTGCACAAGAGACGTTTTTGTGATCCCGTGCCTGTGCGAGTTGAAGAAATACGAATTTCCGACCGCAGGGATAGCGCGCGGTTGATCGTGGCGGTTCGCGGCTAGATTGTATTCAAGAAGTATGAAAACTCTGTGACGGCCCGTGGCTAGTGCTCGCCTGCATGGGCTGGCACCGCAGACAGAGCATGGAAAACCACCGTCGCGCACAGCCCCTGCCCGCTGGGCGCGTTCCGCAACTCAAACTTCGCATGCATTACCTGTGCAAACTTGGTGACAATGGCCAGACCCAGACCGGCGCCCTGCCCCAAGCGGTCAGCGCGCACACCGCGCACGCCGCGCTGCATCAAATGCCGGCGCTGATCGAGCGTCAAGCCTTCGCCGTTGTCGATCACCGACAGCGTCACCGCGCCGTCCTGCTGGGACAGCACCACCGTCACCGCACTGGCCGCACCCGCGGGCGCGCGGCCATAACGCAGGGCGTTGTCGATCAGGTTGCCCAGCACGCCCTCGATCAGCGCCGGGTTGCCCAGCACCCGCACCGGCTGCTCCAGCCCCTGCACCCCCAGATCCACGCCGGCAGCGTCGGCGCGCGGCAGGTAGCGCAAGACCGTTTCCTGCACGATTTCATCGAGTGCCACCGGCTCGGTCTGCACCCCGGCATCGGCCTCTTCGGCCAGCGCCAGCGCCAGCAGCTGTTCCACCAGGCGGCTGGCGCGGGCCTCACTGGCGCCAATGCGCTGCAGCTGCTCACGCCATACCGCCGGCTCCGTTTGCGCCAGACCGTACTCGGCCAAGGCCCGAATGCCCGCCAGCGGCGTACGCAGTTCATGCGCCACATTGCCGGAAAACTCGCGCTGCGCCCGCATGCTGTAGCTGACGCGCTCCAGCAGGGCATTGATCGCCGTGCCCAGCTGCTCCACATCGCTGGAGGTGGCCGAGACCGGCACCGGCGTCAGGTCCAGGGCGTCGCGCTGGTTGACCGATTGCTGCAGCTCGGCCAGGGGCCGCAACTCGCGGCCGATCGCGCGCCGCAACCACCAGGCCAGCAAAATGAGCAGCAGCACCTGCGGCGCCACCGAGTACAACAAAAGGTTATGCAGCAGGGTCGTGCGACTGCCCATCGTCAGGGCCACCACCACCTCGAAACGGGCCGGCTCGGAGCGGCGCAGCACCACGGCGCGCAAGGCATGCCCCTGGTAGGTGATGTCGGAAAAACGGCTGCGCGCCTCGTCCTCAGGACGTGGTGCGCGCAAACCCGGATGACCCGCGACGACCGACCCATCCGGACGCATGACGGCAAAAAAAACCCGCTCGCTCTGATCGAACAGCAGCGCACTCATTTCACCGGCCGACAGCTCCAGTGACAACTCGTCGGCCTCGACCTTCACCTGGGATGCCACCACATAGGCATCGTCCAGCAGGGCCCGGTCAAACGCTTTTTCCGCGAAGAAGTAGGCCACCCCGACCGTCACGGCGCTACCGAGCAGCCAGGTCAGGGCCAGCGGCAGCATCACGTGCGACACCAGCCGCGCGCGCAGCGAAGGCATGCGCGTCGCCACGCTTTGCGGCGCCGGAGAGGGGGCGTTCAGGGTGACTCTCCCGGCACCGGCTCGAGCACGTAACCCAAGCCGCGCAGGGTGCGAATGCCGGCGCCGCTGCCAGTGAGTTTCTTGCGCAGACGGGAAATGAAGGCCTCCAGCGCGTTGTCGCCCAGCGCCTCGTCAAAGCTGGAAAGTTTGTCCGACAGGGCACGCTTGCTCACCACCCGGCCGGGTGGCGTCATCAACTCCCACAAGACCTCGAACTCGCGCGCCGGCAAGTCCAGTTGCGAGGCGCCAAGCGAAAAGCGGCGCGCCTTGCGGTCCAGGGCGAGGGCGCCAATCTCGAAGTGGTCATCCGTATCCTGGGCACGGCGGACCAAAGCACGCAGCCGCGCCTCGACCTCGGCCAGTTCGAACGGCTTGCCCAGGTAGTCGTCCGCGCCGGCATCGAGCCCGGCGATACGCTCCTCGGTGCGGTTGCGCGCCGTCAGCACCAGCACGGGGGTACGGTCACCGCGGGCGCGCGCTTCGCGCAGCACCGTCAGGCCGTTGCCCATGCCGGACTGCGGGTTGTCGGACAGCGGCAGATTCAGATCCAGCAGCACGGCATCAAACGGCTGCACCCGCCAGTAGTGGCTGGCCTCTTCCAGTGTCTTGGCCACATCGACGCGATGCCCCGCATCGCGCAGGCTCAGGACCACCACGTCGCTCAGGACGGCATCATCCTCGACCAGCAGGATTCTCATGGCCACAGCACCTGCAACAGGGTTGATCTACGCATTTCTACCAACGAGGGAAGTCAGTCGGCGGTCAGACAGGCCGCCCGACAATCGGCCCATGAGCATACGACAGTTCCTCTTCATTTCAAGCTTGGCGCTGGCCCTGCAGGTACAGGCGCAACCCGGCACCGCTGAGACCGTCACACTGAATCAGGCTTTGCAGGCGGCCCGCAGCAACCTGGATGTGGCCCTGGGCCGCAGCGCCCTGGCGGCCGCCAGGGCCGACATCGTGGGCGCCAACCGCTCACCTTTTCCGACCCTGAGCGCCAAGTTCAGTCAGATGGACCTGCAAAACGGCATTGGTGACGGCAATTTCATGACGGAAAAGCGGGTCGACAAATCGATCGGCCTGGACTGGACCTGGGAGCGTGGCAACAAGCGCGAACTGCGCACCCTGACGGCCGAACGGGCCGCTGCCGCGGCCCAGGCTGACCTGGACGAAATCCGGGCCCAGCAGTTGCTGGCCACCCATGCCGGTTTTTTTGACCTGCTGGCCGCGCAGGAGCGACTGCAGGAAATTTCGCTCATCGAACGCAGCGCGGCTCAGCTGGCGCTCACCGCCCAAAAACGGGTGCAGGCCGGCGACCTGGCCGCGCAGGACGCCACCCGCACGGAAATCGAAGCCCAGCGCGCCAGCTCCGATGTGCAGCTGGCCGATCTCGACCGCCAGCGCGCCGCCCTCAACCTGTGGCAAGTCACAGGCCTGAAAACACCACCGGAACAACTGCAGGCGCACGCGGACTGGCCTGCCGCCGGCGGCGACATGACCGCACCAAAAGACCTCGACACCCTGGTGGAAGCCCGGGCCGACGTGCGCGCCGCCCAGGCGCGCGTCCTGGCCGCCCAGGCAGCGCTGGATGGCAGCAACGCCCAGAAGTATTCCGACATCACCTGGGGGGCCTCCTATGACCATTACCCCGGCACCTCCACCGCCCTGCTGGAATTGCGCATGCAAATGCCGCTGCAGTGGGGTTACGGCTACCAGGGCGAGATCGCCCGCGCCACCGCCCAGCTGGCGCAGGCCCAGGACGCCCTCGAAAAAACCCGTCGCCTGGCGCGCGCCGAGCTGCAACGCCTGCAGCAGCAAGCCCTCAACACGGCGCAGCGCGCACGGATCTACGATGCCGACATCCTGCCGCGCGCGCGCAAGGTGGCCGAAAGTGCCGAGCTGGCCTACAGCAAAGGGGCGCTGTCACTCACCGACCTGCTGGACGCCCGGCGCACGCTGCGCGCCACTCTGCTGGACGCCCTGAGCGCCCGCACCGACTACGCCAAAGCCGCCGGCGCCTGGCAGCTGCGCACCCAGGCCGAGACGGCCAGCCCTTCCAACTGATTACAACCGGTACAAGAGTCTCCCATGGTGAATCGTTTTATCCCGCTTTTGGCACTATCCGCCCTCGTCTTGTCGGCCTGCAATGAACCGCCGCCGCACAAACCGCAAATTCCGGCCCCCATCGTGCAGGGCAGCCAGCTTCGTTTCACAACCGGCCATCCGCAACTGGCCCTGCTGACACTGGCGCCGGCCGAGCCCGCCAAGTCCATCACCATCGAACTGCCGGCCAAGCTGGTCTGGAACGAAGAGCGCACGCAACGCATCTATCCGGCTTTTGCCGGCCGCGTGGCCGCCATCAAGGCCGATGTCGGCCAACGGGTACAGGCCGGCACCGCACTGGCCTTGCTGGCCTCGCCCGACTTTGGCCAGGCCCAGAGCGAAACTGCCAAGGCCGAAGCCGATACCCGCCTGAGCGCCAAGGCACTGCAACGCCAGCGTGAACTGTTCGACGCCGGCATCGTGGCGCGCAAGGAGCTGGAACAAACCCAGGCCGACGCGGAACGCGCCCAGGCCGAGTTGGAACGCGCCCAGGCCCGCACGCGCCTGTATGGCAGCGCCAGCGGCGTCAACCAGCAGCTCTCACTGAACGCCAGCATCAATGGCGTGGTGGTGGAGCGCAACCTCAACCCGGGCCAGGAAGTGCGTCCCGACATGGCCGGCCCAGGTGTGCCGGCACTGTTCGTGGTCACTGACCCCTCCTCCTTGTGGATCCAGATCGATGCCCGCGAATCGGAAATCGGCACGGTGCAACCGGGGGCCAGGTTCGAACTGGCGATTCCCGCCCTGCCTGGCCAGAAATTCGAGGGCCGTGTCATCACTTCCTCCGACTTCATCGACCCCTTGACCCGCACCATCAAAATTCGCGGCATCGTCGCCAACCCCGATCGACGACTCAAGGCAGAAATGCTGGCCACCGCAAAATTTGAACGCACCTTCCAGACCGGTGTCGTGGTTCCCGCCACAGCGGTGCAGTTGATCGGTGCCCATCACTCGGTTTTCGTGCTGACACACCCCGGCGAGTTCGAGCGTCGTGAGGTGATGCTGGAATACGAAGGTCCGAAAGAAGTCATCATTACCCAGGGCCTGAAAGCCGGCGAACAGGTGGTGATCGAAAATTCCCTGCTGCTCGCGCGTCTCTTGCGTCTGGCCGAGGAAGAAGCCCGCGCGCCTGAAAAATCAGGACCGGCCGCCACGAAGTCGGATGCTTCCGAAACCAAGGCGACACAGAAATGAAGCGCCTGATTCAATACGCCCTGCACCAGCCGCTGTTCATCGTGCTGGGCACGCTGCTGTTTGTGATGGCCGGCGTCTTCGCCTTCAAAAATCTCTCGGTCGAAGCCTTTCCCGACGTCACTGACACCCAGGTCACCGTGATCTCGCTGTTCCCGGGCCGGGCCGCCGAAGAGGTGGAAAAACAGGTCACCCTGCCGATTGAGACCGCCCTGTCCGGTCTACCCAACTCGATCCGCGTCTTCTCGCACACCCAGTTCGGCCTGTCCTACACCGTGGTGACCTATGACGACAAGGCCGATGTCAACCTGGCGCGCCAGCAGGTCAACGAGCGCCTTAATGGCGTTGACCTGCCGCAAGGCGCCCAGGTCAACATCGCCCCCAACGCGACACCGGTGGGCGAGATCATGCGCTACCGCCTGCGCGGCGACGGCCAATCCACCACCGACCTGCGCACCCAGCAGGACTGGGTGGTCGAGCGCGCCTTGCGCCAGGTGCCCGGCGTGGCCGACGTGGTCGCCATGGGCGGCTTCATCAAGCAGTACGAGGTGCAACCCGACCTGGACAAGCTGCGCGCCTACAAACTGACCTTCCAGAACCTGCTCGATGCGCTGGGTCGCGGCAACTCCAATGCCGGCGGCAGCTATGTGGCCCAAGGGCCGCAGCAATTTGCCATCCGCGGCATCGGCCTGTTGCGCTCGCCCGACGACATCGGCCGCATCGTGCTCGATTCGCGCAACAGCACCCCGGTGCTGATCCGCGACGTGGCGCAGATCAAGCTCGGCTCGGTACCGCGCTTAGGGATCACCGGCCAGGACGAGGACGATGACGCGGTAATTGGCATCGTCATCATGCGCAAGGGCGAAAACGCCAGCGTGGTGCTCAAGGGCGTGAAGGACAAGATCGCCCAGCTCAATGAGCGCGGACTGCCGCGTGGCGTGCAGATCATGCCGTTCTACGACCGAACCTGGCTCATGGGCAAAACACTGACCACGGTGTTCCACAACCTGGTCGAAGGCGCCCTGCTGGTCGCGCTGGTGCTCTACCTGTTCCTCTCCAACATCCGCGCCAGCCTGGCCGTGGTCGTGGTGATTCCGTTGGCCCTGCTGGCCACCTTCCTGGGTCTGAAGATCATGGGCGTGCCGGCCAACCTGCTGTCACTCGGCGCCATGGACTTCGGCATCATCGTGGACGGCGCGGTGATCGTGATCGAAAACATCATGCACCGGCTGGAGAAAGACAGCGAGAACATGCCCGAGAGCGAACGGCGGCAAGCCATCATCGATGCCACCAACGAAGTGGGACGCCCGACGCTGTTTTCCATGCTCATCATCATCGCGGCGCACATCCCTATCTTTGCGCTGCAACGCCATGAAGGTCGCATCTTCCAGCCCATGGCGCTGTCGGTGACCACGGCACTGGTGGGCTCCCTGATTTTCTCGCTCACCCTGGTGCCCTTGCTGGCGTACTGGATGCTGCGCAAGAAATTGCCGCACGGTGACAACCGGGTGGTCGCTGCGGCCAAACGGGTTTATGAGCCCGTGCTGACCTGGGCGCTGGCGCACCGGCGCCACGTGGTCGCCATTGCGCTCGGTGGCTTCATGCTGTCCATCCTGGCTGCCTCGCGCCTGGGGTCCGAATTCCTGCCGGAACTCAACGAAGGCACCTTCTGGATCAACTGGGACATGCCGGCCAGCCTGTCGCAGGAAGAAGCCTCGCGCGTGCTGCGCAAGGCGCGCCAGCAGTTGCAGACCATCCCCGAAGTGCGCACCGTAGTGTCCAAATCGGGGCAACCCGAGGACGGCACCGATCCCAAGACCCTGAGCATGGCCGAGGTCTTCGTCGACGTGAAGCCGATGGAGGAATGGCGCAAGGGCATGACGCGCGAGACCCTGATCGAGGAAATGGACGAGAAGCTTTCAATCATTCCCGGTGTGGACCCGGCGTTCTCGCAGCCTATTCGCGACAACGTGCTGGAATCGATTTCGCAGATCAAGGGCCAGATCGTGGTCAAGGTCGCCGGCGAAGACCTGGGTGAATTGCAACGCACGGTGGAAGCCATGCGGCGCGAGTTCCGGCAGGTGCCGGGCGTGCAGCGTGCCGAGGTGGACCGCCTGGGGGAACTGCCCCAACTGGTCATCGACATCGACCGCGAGCGCGCGGCGCGCTATGGCCTCAATGTCAGCGACGTGCAAGACGTGATCGAGTCCGCACTGGCCGGCCGCGCGGCCACGCAACTCTGGGAGGGCGAGCGCAAGTTCGCCGTCGCCGTGCGCCTGCCGGAGGACCGGCGTGCGCTGGCGAGTCTGCCGGCCACACCGCTTGCGACGCCGGGCGGCGGCTACACCACGCTGGGCGCGGTCGCCAACATCCGCCAGACCACCGGCGCCATGAACATCGCACGCGAAGCCGGCCGTCGCACCATGGCAATTGGCGTCTTCATCAAAGGCCGCGACATGGGCTCGGTGGTGAAGGACATGCAGGCACGGGTGGCCCAGAACGTTAAGGTGCCCGAGAACTACACCGTCAACTGGTCGGGCGAGTTCGAGAACCAGGAGCGCGCCATGGCCCGGCTGGCGGTGGTGGTGCCGATCTCGCTGCTGCTGATCTTCGTGCTGTTGTTTGACGCCTTTGGCTCGTTCAAGAAGGCCACCTTGATTCTGATCAACGTGCCCTTGGCCCTGATCGGCGGCTTTGTCGCCTTGTGGGTGTTTGCGATCCCGCTGTCCGTGTCCGCCGCGATTGGCTTCATCGCGCTCAGTGGCCAGGCCGTTCTCAACGGCGTGGTCATGCTCTCGGTGTTCCAGCAGTTGCGCAATGCCGGCCACACGGTGCTGGAAGCCGCCAAACTGGGCTCCATGCAGCGCCTGCGAACCGTGCTCATGACCGCCATGCTGGCGGCCCTCGGTCTGTTGCCGATGGCGCTGTCACACGACATCGGATCGGAAACGCAGCGGCCGCTGGCGATTGTGGTGATCGGTGGCCTGTTCACCGCCACCCTGCTCACGCTGGTGGTGCTGCCGGTGCTCTATGTCGCCTGGTTTTCCAAACTGAGTGTCGACGAGCAGCTCGACAAGCCGCCCCAAGCCTCGTAAGTCACCAGGGCCTGTCACAGGCCCTGGTTTGTTTCAGGCCTCGCCCAGACCAATCGGCGAAGGCGCCCGCATCACGATGCGGGTGAACAGGCGGTCGTACATGGGATCGCGCGGGTACTTGCCCGTCATCGGATCGCAATTGACGGCAAAGGCGGCATCGAGCGCCTTCCAGTCGTCCGCCGTCAGCACTTTTTCCGCCTCGGGCATGATGATGGTCTCTTCCAGCCGCATGTGTTCCAGATAGAAGTCGAGGTAGCGGCCGGTCGCCTGCTCAAACTCAGCGCGGCGCGACTCACCGAGTAACTCCCAAGCCAGCAACTGGTGCTGCAACTCGCGCACCGCCGATTCGCCGTGGGCATGGTCCTTGTCCAGCTTGGCGATGGTGTCGCGCAGATGGGGCGCCTGGCGCGCCACCGGTGGAAACAACAACTCGGTTTCCTTGGTGTGGTGCAAGCGCTCAGGAAATTCGTCGATATAGAACAGCATGGCCCGCAGGACATCGAAGAAACCCTCGGGGTCATTGCCAGGACCACGCTGGACCATCATGCGCAGCGACTGCAGCATGGCCGCCAATGCCGCATGCTCGTCGTGAATGATGCGAATACTTTCGTGGCTCATGACAGGTCTCCTTGCACTGGTTTCAACGAATTGAGTGGTGCCAAGCTTGGCATGCCAGCCCGTCCACCCGCTTGACAAAGGTCAAGCTTTGCTCAGGTCAGCAGGGTTTGCTCGCTGTTGCCGACACGGAACTGACGCACCACCTGAGCCAGCCGGTCGGCCTGCTCGCGCATGGACTCGGCCGCTGCCGCCGACTGTTCCACCAGGGCCGCATTCTGCTGCGTCATCTGGTCGATTTCGGTCACGGACTGGCTCACATTGCCAATGCCTTGCGATTGATCGGCGGCTGCCACCGTGATCTCGCCAATGATGTCGCTCACGCGTTTGACGCCCGTGACGATTTCCTTCATGGCCGAGCCGGCCTCCTCGACCAGCCGCACACCGCCATCGACCGCGGTCACGCTGTTGTCCACCAGCCCCTTGATTTCCTTGGCGGCTTCCGCCGAGCGCTGCGCCAGCGAGCGCACCTCGCTGGCCACCACGGCAAAGCCGCGGCCCTGTTCACCCGCGCGCGCCGCTTCCACCGCCGCATTCAGCGCCAGGATATTGGTCTGAAAGGCAATCGAGTCGATCAGGCCGATGATGTCGTTGATCTTGCGACTGGCCTCCGAAATGCTTTGCATGCTCTGCACCGCCTGCTCCACCACCGCGCCGCCGCGCTGCGCGGCCTGCGAAGCCGTGGACGCCAACTGGTTGGCGGTCTGGGCCGAACTGGCGGTGTGCTGCACATTGCCGCTCAGGTTGGAGATCGAGGAGACGGTCTGCTGCACATTGCTGGCGGTCTGCTCGGTACGCGAAGAGAGGTCCTGGTTGCCGGTCGCGATCTCGCGGCTGGCCATGGCGATGTTCTCACTGGAATCACGCACCTGTGACACCATGTTGCTGAGGCCCGAGCGCATGGCATCCAGGGCGCGCTGCAGATCGGCCACTTCATCGCGCCCATCCACCCGCAGCTGCTGCGACAGATCACCGCTGGCAATCGCCTGGGCCAGGCCGCGCGCCTGCTCCAGCGGCTTGCAGATGGCCTGCATGTTGAGCAGCGTCAAGGGCACGACCACGATCACGGTCAGCACCACCAGCCCGGCAAAGATCAGGAGGGTCTGATCCAGGACCGACCCCTGCCGCTCGACGGCTTTTTTGGCCTCTTCGCGCAGTGCCGTGTCCAGTTGCGACAGCAGTTTGTCGGCCGCTTCGAATTCGGCCGCGGCCCGCCCACTCATCCGGTTGGCGATCGTTGCCGTCTCGTAAGCGCTGGCTTCCAGTTGGTTCGACACCTGGGCAAACATGTCGCGGTAGCCCTTCATGTGCTGCTTGGCCTGCTGAAACTGGGGTTTGTCCGTCTCCGAGGCAGCGTCGAGCAACTGGGTCATGGTCTTGTCGATCTTGTCCAGGTCGGCCAGCCATTTATCTCGAATCTGCTTGATGCTTTCCGGCTTTTCGTACTGGATGATCATGTCCTTCTCGTGCCGGCGCACCAGGCTCATCTCATAGCGCAAGCTGCCCAGCCGCTCCACGTGCGCAAAGGACTGATTAATCACCTGTTCGCTCAGGCCATGGATGCGGAACATACCGAACATGCCGGCGCCCCCGAGCAAACCCAGCAGTACAAGCACAATGCCGATGGCACTCAGCATGCGAAAACGAATGGTGAACTGGCGCATCAAAGAAAAGATATTCAAGGTCATCGCGTTGGTCCCGCTTGTTATGGATTCAGCGGGCAATTCTAGGCGCCAATACTTAAGTTCTGGCTTACCTATCTCCCGGTCGCCAGCGCTTGAGCAGCAGGGCATTAGTCATCACACTGACCGAACTCATGGCCATGGCCGCCCCCGCCACCACCGGGTTGAGGAAACCCAGGGCCGCCAGCGGAATGCCGGCCACGTTGTAAATGAAAGCCCAAAAGAGGTTTTGCCGGATCTTGGCCACGGTGCGGTCCGAGACATCCAGCGCCGCGGCCACCAGCAGCGGGTCACCGCGCATCAGCGTGATACCGGCCGCATGCATGGCGACATCGGTGCCATTGCCCATGGCCATGCCGACGTCGGCGGCCGCCAGCGCCGGCGCATCGTTGACGCCGTCGCCGACCATGGCCACGGTGTGTGGGCCCCCACGCTTGCCACTGCGTGTGCTGCGCAGCCCGGCGCCGGCGCTACGCCCTTCGTCTTTGAGACTGGCAATCAATGCCGCCTTGTCGCCCGGCAAAACTTCGGCCATCACCTCCCCCTCCTCCGGTCGCAGCCCGAGTCGGCGCGCCATGGCTTCCGCCGCCCCCCGGTTGTCACCCGAGATCATCACCGTGCGAATGCCGCGCGCCCGCAAGGCGGCCAGGGCCTCTTTGGCGCCCGGCTTGGGCTCATCACCAAACGCCAGCAAGGCCCGCAGCGTCAGGCCCTCGGTGGTGCGCTGCACCATGGCCGAGAGCGTGGCGCCCTCCTGCTGCAGCTGCGCCGCGCGTGGCGCCAGCGGCCCCAGCGCCACCTGCAACTCCTGCATCCAGCGCAGGCTGCCGATCAGGTAACTGTCCACGCCCACCTCGCCCTCGCTGCCACGCCCAGGCACGGCGCGCACATTGTCCGGCGCCGCAATTGCCAGACCGCGCTCTTGCGCCGCCGCCACCACGGCGCGGGCCAGCGGGTGTTCGCTGCCGCTTTGCAGGCTGGCGGCTGCGGCCAGCAGGCGGGTTTCATCGCCCCCGGGCGCGACGGCAAACGCCATCAGGCGCGGCCGCCCGACCGTCAGCGTGCCAGTCTTGTCAAACGCCACGGTGTCGACCTTGTGCGCCAGTTCCAGCGCCTGCGCGTCCTTGATCAAAATACCGAATTTGGCCGCCACCCCGGTGCCGGCCATGATGGCCGCCGGCGTCGCCAGGCCCAGTGCGCAAGGGCAGGCAATCACCAGCACCGCCACCGCATGGATCACCGCCAGCTCGAACGAATGGCCGCTGAGCCACCAGCCCAGCAGGGTGATGAGGGCGATCACCAGCACCACCGGCACGAACACGGCCGACACCTGGTCCACCAGACGCTGGATCGGCGCCTTGGCCGCCTGCGCGTCTTCCACCAGCCGGATGATGCGCGACAGCACCGTCTCGCTGCCCACCGCGTCCACCTGCATCACGATGCGACCATCGCCATTGATGGAGCCGCCGGTCAGGCGATCGCCGCCATCCTTGGCCACCGGCAGCGGCTCCCCCGTCAGCATCGACTCGTCGACCTGGGTGTGGCCTTCCAGCAGCGTGCCATCGACCGGGAAACGCTCGCCGGGCCGCACCACCAGCTTGTCGGCCACCAGCACTTCGGCCACCGGCACGTCCACCTCGCCATCGGCACCCATGAGGTGAGCCACGTCCGGACGCAGCGCATGCAGGGCGCGAATCGCCGCCGTGGTCTGGCGTTTGGCGCGCGCCTCCAGCCACTTGCCCAGCAAGACCAGCGTCACCACCACCGCAGAGGCTTCAAAGTACAGGTGCACCATGGTGCCGGGCTCGGCCGTCAGCCACAGCCACATGGAAAGGGCCCAGCCCGCCGTGGTGCCGATGGCCACCAGCAGATCCATATTGCCGCTCAAGGCCTTGAGCGCATGCCAGCCGGCTTTGTAGAAACGCGCGCCGAGAATGAACTGCACCGGCGTGGCCAGCAGAAACTGGGCCCAGGCCGGCAGCATCCAGTGCCACCCCAGCAGGTCACCCAGCATGGGGATGACCAGTGGCGCCGACAGGGCCAAGCCGATGCCCACCGGCAAAAAACCGGTCCACGGCGACAGGTCTTCTGCCGCATCCATGGCATCGGCCGCCAGCGGTTCATAGCCGGCATCGCGTACGGCACGCCGCAGCCGCGCCTCCATCTGCTCGGAAGGCGCATAAGTCACACGCGCGGATTCGGTCGCCAGATTGACCGTGGCATCCGTCACGCCGGGCACTTTTTTCAGCGCGCGTTCCACACGGCTGACGCAGGAGGCACAGGTCATGCCGCCAATGCCGATGCCGATGTCGAGGGTGGGGGTCGAGGGTGTATTCATGATGCAGCTATTCTGAACCCTGCCATGATGGCAAGGTCAATTCTTGCGCCAGAGCAACCTTGGTGCGAACAGGGTTGACAGCCGGGCCTTGACCTTCCCATCATGGCAGGGTTCAGAATATTCATTCGACAACCACTTTTTGAAGGACCACCATGAACCAGACGTTCCAGGTCACCGGCATGACCTGCGGCCACTGCGAAAAAGCCGTCACCCGCGCCATCAAACAGGTCGACCCGCAAGCCGAAGTGAGCATCGACCGCAGCCTCAACAAGGTCGAAGTCCAATCGCTGCAGCCACGCGAAACGCTGGCCAAGGCGATCGCCGAAGAAGGCTACGCCGTCGCGGCCTGAACACCATGCCCGGTCTGTCCTGGCCCGTCAACATTGGCGCGGCGGCCGAGTTATCCGGCATCTCGGCCAAGATGCTGCGCCATTACGAGTCGCTGGGTTTGTTGCCGCAGGTGGCGCGCACCGACGCCGGCTACCGGCAATACAGCGAGACCGATGTGCACACGCTGCGCTTCATCAAGCGTGCGCGCGACCTCGGCTTCTCGATGACGGAAATCGGTGAGCTGGTGGCCTTGTGGCAAAACCGCCGCCGCACCAGCGCCAGCGTCAAGTGCATCGCCCAACAGCATGTGGACGAACTGGCACAACGCATCGAAGCCATGCAGGCCATGCGACGTACCCTGGAACAATTGCTGCATCACTGTCATGGCGATGAACGGCCCGATTGCCCGATACTGGACGACTTGGCCCATCGGTCCTACACTTGACCGCAATCGTGTGCCGATAGGCCAGCCATTTTCAATACTCAATACGAAACCACCTCAAAGGAGCTTCCCATGAAATCCAACGTTGGCGGCATTGACCGCATCATTCGCATCGCGCTTGGCATCATCCTGATCGGCTTGGCCGCGACCAACACCGTCGGCTGGTGGGGCTGGCTGGGCATTGTGCCGCTGGCCACCGGACTGCTGGGCTGGTGCCCGCCGTATTCGCTGCTGGGCATCAACACCTGTTCCGTCAAGAACCCGCCCAAGGCCTGATCTGCCACCGCGTTTTGACCTCTTTTCCTTGGGCGCGCCAGCAGGCGCTGTCCGCATGCCATGAACACAGCGACGGAACTGACGACACTGCGGCGCGTTGAACGCCTCATCACCGGCCAGCCCACCACCGATGGCGCCGGCGTCAAGCTCACGCGGGTGCTGACCCACGACCTGCAGCGCCGGCTCGATCCCTTTCTCATGCTGGACAACTTTGCCAGCGACGACCCCAAGGACTACGGCGCCGGTTTTCCCAACCACCCGCACCGCGGCTTCGAGACCATCACCTACATGATCGCCGGGCGCATGCGCCACCGCGACAGCGCCGGCCATGAAGGCTTGCTGCAAAACGGCGGCGTGCAGTGGATGACGGCCGGACGCGGCCTGATCCACAGCGAAATGCCCGAACAGGAAGCCGGCGTGATGGAGGGCTTCCAGCTCTGGCTCAACCTGCCGGGCAAGGACAAGATGTGTACCCCCTGGTACCGCGACATCCAGAGCGCCGAGATCCCCGAATTCACCACGCCGGCCGGCGAAGGGCAGGATATCCGCGGCGGTGTGCGGGTACGCGTCATCTCGGGTCGCAGCCACGGCACGGCCGGCGCCATGCAGCGCCCGGCCCAGGACTTCCCGACCGACCCGCTCTACCTCGACCTCCACTTTCCGGCCGGCGGCGCCACCTTCACCCAGCCGTTGCCGGCCGAATACAACGCCTTTCTCTACGTCTACCGCGGCACGGTGCATGTGGTGGATGCGCAGGAGCTGGCCACCCCGGTGCCGCTGCACCACATGGCGATCCTGGACAACAGTGGCACCGGTGTGCGGCTGCAGGCCGACACCGGGGGTGCCCCGGCACGCGCCCTGCTGATCGCCGGCAAGCCGCTGCATGAAACGATCGCCCAATACGGCCCCTTTGTCATGAACACGCGCGAGGAACTGATGACGGCCGTGGAAGATTTTCAGAATGGCCGTCTGGCCTGAGTTGTCGCCCCATTATTTGAAAGGAAACGACATGAAATTCTGCGTTAAACCCCTGCTGATCGCCGGCCTACTGGCCGCCGCGACCCTGAGCGCCGAAGCCCAGCCCGGTCCCGGGCCAGGTGGGCCTGGGCCCAACAGCGAAGCGCAAGCCCGCATGCAAGAACGGATGACGGAGCGCATGAGCCGGCGCACCGCCGACCTCAAGGCCAAGCTCAAGCTCACCACGGCCCAGGAGGGCGCCTGGAGTACCTATGTCGCGGCCATGAAGCCGCCCGCCACGACAAAATGGCCCACGCGCGCCGACATGGACAAGCTCACCACGCCCGAGCGCCTGGACAAGATGCGTGAACTGCGCAAGGCGCGCGAGGCCGACATGGACCAGCGTGCCGAAACCACCAAAGCCTTCTACGCCAGCCTCACGCCCGAGCAGAAAAAAATATTTGACGCCAACACCGGCCGCTCCATGCGCAACTTTGATGGCCGCGGTCCGCGCTAGGACACCCGTCCCACTTCACTGACCGACTGACACGCCCGCCCATGCCAACCCAGCCCGCCAATGTTTCCATCCGTACCATTGATCTCCATCAGCCCATGCGTTGGCTGGTACTGGGCTGGCGTGACATCGCCCGCTGCGGCTGGATCAGCTTTGCGCATGGACTGGTGTTGTGTGTCTTCGGACTGGGGCTGATGGCGCTCGCCCGCCACCAGTTCTGGCTGCTGGCGGGCGCCTTCTCCGGTTTTCTGGTGGTCGCCCCGGTACTGGCCACCGGTCTGTATGCCCTGAGCCGGGCCGTCGAGCGCGGTGAGAAACCGAGCGCCCGGCTGGTGCTGCAAACCTGGCTAAGTTGGCGCCGCCATGGCAGCAGCCGCGACGGCAAGGACTGGCGGCTGGTGCAGTTCGGCCTGCTGCTGGGCCTGGCCGGCACCGGCTGGGTACTGACCTCGGCCGCCCTCATCACCCTGTTTGCGCCGGTACCGATTGAAAAACCGCTGGATTTTATGCGCTTTGTCGTGCTGGCACCGGACAACTACCTGTTCGAGATCTGGCTGGCCCTGGGCGGCATCATGGCCGCCCCCATGTTCGCCTCCAGCGCCATTGCCCTGCCCCTGCTGCTGGACCGCAAGCTCAGCGTGTTGCAGGCGGTTATCGCCAGCTGGCAGGCCGTGCTGGCCAACCCGCTGCCCATGGCCTGGTGGGCGGCCCTGATCATGGCGTTTTCCCTGTTGGGTCTGTGTTCGGCCCTGCTGGGTCTGATTGCCGTGGTACCCATGCTGGGCCATGCCACCTGGCATGCCTACCGTGACATGGTGGACGCCTCGGCCCTGCCCGACCGTGCCGCGCCCGAGGCAGTGAGGGCGCGTTGATGTTTGGCTACACCGAAGAGCAAATCGCCGCCTTTGGCCTGTCCTTTGGCGTCGGGGCGTTCATGCTCTACATGCTGTTCATCATCGGCCATCTGGCCTGGGAATCCAAAGCCGGCAAGTTCGGCACTTTCGTGCTGTTTCTCGGTCTGGCTTTTGGCATGGTCGGCTTCGCGGCCAAGTTTGTCATCCAGTGGGTCTTGACCAAATAGTCAAGGCCAACTTAGCGGCCGGATGCCGATCAGCAAGCCATGCAGCCAGAGCGCAAACACGCCCCAGGACACGGCGCCCAGCCCCCAGGTCAGCACGGTTGCCGTGCGCGTACCCGCCGGGTAGAGCGTGCCCTCGCGCCGGTCGCGCTGACGGGCGGCCCGAAAGTTCAGCACGGCCCAGGCCAGCAGTGAGCCAAACAGGATCACATGGGTCAAGGTTCCGGTGGCCAGCAAATGGGCCAGCGCCCACACCTTCACCCCCAGCACCAAGGGGTGGTGCAGGCGCGCCTTGATGCCATTGCCCGGCACATAGGCCGCCGTCCACAGCACAAACGCCAGCAGCGTGAGCAGGTATACCCCGTGGCGCAGGGCCGGCAGGGGTGTCCACAGCAGCAGTGGCTGCTCGCGCGCCACGGCAAAACCCCAGACCAGCAAGGTGAAACCGACCAGTGAGGCCATGGAGTACATGGCCATCCAGGCGATGCGGCCCATGCGGGCGATCATGCGCGTGCGCCAGTCATCGGCAAAGATACGCACCGAGTGGACCGCCAGAACGATCAGCAAACCCAAAATCATCAAGCTCATGGTTGGTCTCCTGTTCAGGCCCCCAGCACGCGGTTCTTGCCGGCGCGCTTGGCCAAGTACATGGCCTGATCCGCCCGCTTGATGGCGTCCATGCCGGATTCGTCCAGACCCAATTGCGCCACGCCGGCGCTGAAGGTGATGAGGAGCTTCTCGTCGCCCGCCAGAAAGAAGCGCTTGGTGAGCTCACGCTGCAGACGCGTCATGGCCTCGATGCCTTTGTCAAGCGTGGTATCGGGCAGCAGAACCACGAACTCCTCGCCGCCATAGCGCGCCAGCGAGTCCTGCGGCCGCATGCATTCACGTGCCACCGTCGCCAGATGGGTCAAGGCGGCATCACCGGTCGCGTGCCCCTTGCTGTCATTGAGCTTTTTGAAGTTGTCGATGTCAAGCAAGGACACACACAGCGGGGTTTCCTTGCGCCGCACGCTGGAGACCTCGCGGTTCAAGGCCTCGTCCAGCCCCTGGCGATTGAGGGCGCCGGTCAAGGCATCGTGCCGGACTTGTGAGCTGACCCGATCGAGTTCCTGGTGCAACTTGAACAGTTCGGTTTCCGTCGCCAGGGCCTTTTCCCGCATGGCCTGCAGCTCATCGCGCGCCGACAAAGATTCGCTGGCCATGGCGCGCGTGGTGCCGATGACATCCTTGAGCACGGGTGCGATTTCTTCGATGCTCTTGGCCTGTTCGATCTGGCGCGCGCTTTCTTCCATCTTCTCGTGAAACGTGCCGCTCGACGCCGTCATCTGCGATAAACGCTCGATGAACACGGCCAGCATCTTGCGCATCTCCTCCTGCGCTTCCAGAGCCCGCCCCTTGGCATTGGATTGCTTGAAGATGACATCTTTCAGCCGCCGCTCCACATCGTCAAGCCGGCGCAAGGTCAGAGGGGGGGCGGCCGCCTCCTTCAGCGCATCGGTTTGCCCTTTGAGCCAGCGATCGTCCAGGCTCAATTCCCCGATGTTTTCGATGATGAGCTGCAACAGCTTGAGCAAGGTCGCCTTGATCTCGGCCTGGTCTTCCGCGGCAAAGGACAGCCGATGGCTGAAGTTGGTCAGCAGGAGCTTGGCTTCCACCAGATCGATGGCGGGATCGCGCAAGGTCTTGAGCAGCTTGTCAACCTGCTCCAGGAAGCGCGCATCGTCCGAGCCCAGCGCCGGCATGGCGTTTTCGATCATGCGCGCGATCTGCGCCATGAACTCCTGCGAAAAGGCCGGGACGGCGCTGGGCTGCACCCCGGAAGATGCCGGGACGGCATCGCTGGCAGCCGCGCTGCTGGCACCGAAGGCGGCAAAACCGGCATACGCAACCAGGGCGGTTTCCACCCCCAGCCAATTGCGCTGGCCGATGGCGTATTCCAGCAGGCCTTTTTGCTTTTCCTGGCCCGGGTTCCGGGCCGGCAAGGCCTGCACGATCTGGCGCAGCTGCTCGTCAGGAAACATCTGCACATGCGGGATGCCTGCAATCTCGTTGTAGATCGCCTGGTAATTCACCGGCGTCGGCACCAGCTTTCTTTCGGTCAGCTGTTTGACAGTTTCACGTGCAATTTCAAACGGTTTTTTTTCGATCATGGGAATCCGCTGGCCAAGTCCATCTGGATGAACTCTAACTGGGTGGGGGCATGGCAAGCAAGCCGGTGAAGCCAAACATACCACCTTGCCGCGCCTTGCCACCCAATTTCAATCCAATGCCATGGAAAAACAGGGCTCCAACATAGGGAACGGAGCCGATAATCAGTCTCTCCCGGCAGTTGCCGACCGACTTGCATCAATGCGGAGTTTTCATGGGCAAGAACTACAACATCCTCATCCTGGGCGCCTCCTACGGCTCCCTCCTGGCCAGCAAGCTGCTGCTGGCCGGTCACAACGCCACGCTGGTCTGCCTGCCGGCGGAAGTGGAACTGATCAACCAGGAAGGCTTTCGCGTGCGCATGCCGGTCAAAGGCCGCGATGGCCTGGTCGAAATCGATTCGCGCAAGCTGCCGGGTAAACTGACCGCCGCCGGCCCCGCCGATGTCAAGCCAGCAGATTTCGACCTGGTGGCGCTGGCCATGCAGGAGCCGCAATACCGCTCACCGGGGGTGCGTGAGTTGCTGGAGGCGGTCGCCAAAGCCAAAGTGCCCTGCATGTCGATCATGAACATGCCGCCCCTGCCCTATCTGGCACGCTTGCCGGGGGTCTCGGTCGAAGCCTGCCGCAGCAGCTTTACCGATGCCAGCGTCTGGGACGCCTTTGACCCGGCGCTCATGACGCTGTGCAGCCCGGACCCACAGGCCTTCCGCCCGCCGGAAGAGAAAGTCAATGTGCTGCAGGTCCGCCTGCCCACCAACTTCAAAGCAGCCCGCTTTGCGTCAGACGAACACACCGCCATCCTGCGCCAGTTGCAGGCGGATATCGAGGCCGCCCGGCTGGACGTCAACGGCGAGCAAGTCGAGCTGCCGGTCAAACTCAAGGTGCACGACTCGGTGTTTGTGCCGCTGGCCAAATGGAGCATGCTGCTGGCCGGCAACTACCGCTGCGTCACCCGCCAAGGCGTGCGTGCCATCAAGGATGCCGTGCATTCCGACATCGAGGCGACACGCGCGGTGTACAACTGGGTCAGCGCGCTATGCCAATCCCTGGGCGCATCAGAGGCCGATATGGTGCCCTTCGAGAAATACGCCGCCGCCGCCCAAGGCCTGGCCAGCCCATCCTCCGCCGCCCGCGCGCTGTATGCCGGCGCCCACCATATTGAACGGGTCGATCGCCTGGTGCAATCCATCGCCGCCCAAAAAGGGCTGCGCAACCCGGCCATTGATGAAGTGGTCGCCCTGGTCGACGCCCAACTGGACATCAATCGCAAAACCAGGTAGTTTTGTCCTGCCCATGCGCGCACACCAAACGCGGACGGGCAGGATTTCCCGAAGCGTGTTACATTAGGCCATCGCTTTTAGCGACTGACGCGTTCCTGCATCCCTGCGGAGACGCTCCAGCCCCCGGCAGAGGGGCCACAGTCAAGCCCCTCACTAGCGAGCCAGGCTACCCATCTCACGGCGTAGCGGCTTTTTCCCCTTCTGTTCACGATGTCCCTGCTATGGCTCGTGCCCTGGTCTGTAGCGCCTGCGCTCAAATTTCCAGGTAGACCAGGCGGGTATACCGGCATTTCGGGCTGCCAATTTTTCCGCTTTCGGGCGTTGCCGGCCACCGGCCCCACGCCCTTGTAATTTTTTTGATGATTCTTAATACAACAACACGACATTCACCCATCACCATGGGCAAATACCGCATCGCGGCCTGTCCCCGTCAACTCGAAGACGGGCAGTATGCTGCACAGGTATCCATCGCCAGCGGTAGCGGCAGCGCGTCCACTGACCGCGTGATGCGCTTTCATAACGAATTCCCTACCCACGCTGCGGCTGCACACTACGCTATCGCACAAGGGATTGACTGGGTGCGTGAAACCACGCGCCCCCACTGATTGAAAACCTTAAGGAGCACAGCATGGCCAAGGAAGACCTGATTGAAATGATGGGCGTCGTCAACGAGGTGCTGCCCGACACACGCTTTCGCGTGACACTGGAAAATGGACACCAGTTGATCGCCTACTCGGCGGGCAAGATGCGCAAGAACCACATCCGCATCCTGGCCGGCGACAAGGTGTCACTGGAACTGTCGCCCTATGACCTGAGCAAGGGCCGCATCAAATTCCGTCACCTGGAAGGTCGCGGCGGCCCGATGGCCCCGCGTCGCCCGCGCTAAGCCCGGCGCGCCCGCACAGCCTGCGCCAGCCCCTGCAACAGCGGCACGGTTTGCGCCATGCTGATGCAGGCGTCCGTGACGGACACCCCCGGCCTGAGCGGCTGGCCGGGCACGATGTCCTGCCGGCCCTCGTCGAGGTGGCTTTCGATCATCACGCCCATGATGCGTTTATCGCCAGCGGCGACCTGTTGCGCCACGTCCGCTGCCACGGCGATCTGGCGCTGGTGCTGTTTGCTGCTGTTGGCATGCGATACGTCAATCATCACCTGCTCGCGCAGACCGGCTGCCTTGAGCAATGCGCAGGCGGCATCCACATCGGCACTTGAATAGTTGGGCTGCTTGCCGCCACGCAAAATCAGATGGCAGTCGTCATTGCCGCATGTCTCGAAAATGGCGGTCTGCCCCATCTTGGTCATGCCCATGAAAGCATGCGGCGCCTGCGCCGCCTGAATCGCGTCCGACGCCACCTTCACCCCTCCGTCCGTGCCATTCTTGAAGCCCACCGGGCAGCTCAGCCCACTGGCCAGCTGGCGGTGGCTTTGGCTCTCGGTCGTGCGCGCACCAATCGCGCACCAGCTCACCAGGTCACTGATGAACTGTGGGCTTAGCAGATCGAGAAATTCGGTACCCACCGGCAAGCCCAGCGCCAGCACGTCCAGCAGCAGCCGGCGCGCCATCTCCAGCCCTTCATTGATGGCAAAGCTGCCGTCCAGGTGCGGGTCGTTGATATAGCCCTTCCAGCCGACAGTGGTACGCGGTTTCTCGAAATACACCCGCATCACGACCAGCAGATCGTCCTGCAAGGCATCGGCCTGCACCTTCAGCTGCCGTGCGTAGTCCATGGCCTGATCATGGTCGTGGATCGAGCACGGCCCCACCACCACCACCAAGCGGTCATCAAGACCGTGCAGCATCCGCGAGATGGCGGCGCGTTTTTGCTCCACCAGCGTCTGCGCGGCCTCGGGCGTGGGTAGCCACTCCTGCAGCAGCGCGGGCGTGATCAGTGGGCGCACGGCGCGGATGCGCGTGTCATCGATTCGGGTGCTGTCCTGGGTCGAGAGGGACGGCGTGGCGGGGACATGCGTGTTCATAAACTCAATTATCCGAGTTGTTGAACACGTTCCCTTGTCGAAGCGACAAAATAAGCTATTGATTTAATAGCGCGCCGGTGTCGGCCCCGGCCAGTGAAAGCCGTGTCATCAGCGCCGCAAGCGCAGGTTTGGCGCAGCGCTGCAAGGCCATCAGCACGGCATGGTCGGGTCGGGCCACCCCATGACGGCTGCGCAGGTCGTGCTGGATCTGGCCCAGCAAGGCTGCGGCCATCTCGGCATCGGCCAGCGCACGGTGGGCGGCGCCGGTGCGTGGCAGGTGGTGAAAGTCCACCAGGGAGCCCAACTTGTGGTTAGGCGCCTGCGGATAGAGCCGGCGCGCGAGCAGCAAGGTGCAGGCAAAGGGCTGCGCCGCCGGCAAGCCCACGCGGGCCAGTTCAGCGACCCAGAACTTGCGGTCAAACGCCGCGTTGTGCGCCACCAGCGGCGCCTCACCCACAAAGCGGCTGGCTTCGGCCATGACGTTGGCGGCATCGGGTGCGGCGGCCACCATGGCGTTGCTGATGCCAGTGAGTTGTGTGATGAAAGCTGGAATGTACACGCCGGCGTTCATCAGGCTCTGGAAGCGATCCACCACCCGGCTCCCCTCGACAATCACGATCGCCACCTCCGTGGCCCGGTCGCCGTGGTCAGGCGAGATACCGGTGGTCTCGAAGTCGATCACGGCGATGGCACGCATGCCGGGCGACAGCTCAGGCCTTTTTCAGGAAACAGGCCTTGAGCATGAAGCCACCCTGGTCGGTCTTGCAGTCCACTTCGTGATCGCCCGCGCCTGCGGGCAAGCGAATGCTTTTGACCTTGGTGCCCTTTTTGAGCACGATGGACGAACCCTTGACCTTGAGATCCTTGATCAGGATCACGGCGTCCCCATCGGCCAACGGATTGCCGTTGGCATCGCGAATGACGCCATCCCCCTCTGAGGCCTCTGCTTCGCCGCTGGCGGCCACCAAGGGCCACTCAAAGCCGCAATCCGGACAAATGCAGTTTTCACCTTCCGGATAGGTGTTTTCCAGCCCGCACTGGGGGCAAGCCGGTAGCGTATCTGACATATCCATCCCGCTCAGATATCAATATTGCCGGCACGCAGCGCGTTGGATTCAATGAACTCGCGGCGCGGCTCCACTTCGTCGCCCATCAGCATGGTGAACACGCGGTCGGCTTCGATCGCATCATCAATCTGCACGCGCAACAAACGACGCACCTGCGGATCCATGGTGGTTTCCCACAACTGTGCCGGATTCATCTCGCCCAGACCCTTGTAGCGCTGGCGTGCCGTGGCGTTCTCAGCCTGTGCGATCAGCCAGGCCATGGCTTGGCGGAAATCGTCTACTTTTTCTTCCTTCTGCTTCTCGCCTTCGCCACGCATGACTTTCGCGCCTTCATTCAAGAGGCCGCGGAAGGTGTTGGCCGCTTCAGCCAGCGCGGCATAGTCGGCGCCATGCACAAAGTCCTGCGTCAGCACGCTGCTTTTGACGTTACCGTGGTGGCGACGGCTGATACGCAGAATCGGTTTGTCGGTCCGCACATCGAATTCACCCGCCACTTCCGCGTCAGGCAGTCTGGCCTGCAACGCAGCCGCCGACGCTTCCGCCTCCGCCACACTGTCCAAATTCAGAACCACGCCGTCGGCAATGGCGCGCAGGGCTTCGGCATCCATGAAGTTGTGCAGGCGCGCAATCACGGCTTGGGCCAGCTGATGCTTGCGCGCCAGTTCGGCCAGCGTATCACCGCTGATGATGGTGCCGGCCTCACCGCCGGTGTGGACGGAAGCGTTGATCAGGGCAATGCGCAGCAGAAAGGAATCGAGCGCACTGGCATCCTTCAGGTACAACTCTTCCTTGCCGGCCTTGACCTTGTACAACGGCGGCTGGGCAATGTAGATATGGCCCCGCTCGACCAGTTCCGGCATCTGGCGGTAGAAAAAGGTCAGGAGCAAAGTCCGGATGTGGGCGCCGTCGACGTCGGCATCAGTCATGATGATGATGCGGTGGTAACGCAGCTTGTCGATGTTGAAGTCATCGGTGCCGGATTTACCCGATTCCGCCGCCACTTTACCGATACCGGTGCCGAGTGCCGTGATGAGCGTCAAGATTTCGTTGCTGGTCAGCAGCTTCTCGTAACGCGCTTTTTCCACGTTCAGGATCTTGCCGCGCAGGGGCAAGATGGCCTGGAATTTTCGGTCGCGGCCCTGCTTGGCCGAGCCACCGGCGGAGTCACCCTCGACGATATAGATCTCGCACAGTGCCGGGTCTTTTTCCTGGCAATCTGCCAGTTTGCCGGGCAGACCCATGCCGTCAAGCACGCCTTTGCGACGCGTCATCTCGCGCGCCTTGCGCGCTGCTTCGCGCGCGCGCGCCGCTTCCACGATCTTGCCGCAAATGATCTTGGCATCGTTCGGGCGTTCCTGCAGATAGTCGGTCAGCATCTTGGCCACGATGTCTTCCACCGGGGCACGCACTTCACTGGATACCAGCTTGTCCTTGGTCTGGCTGCTGAACTTGGGTTCCGGCACCTTGACGGACAGCACGCAGCACAGGCCTTCGCGCATGTCGTCCCCCAATACCTCGACCTTGGCCTTCTTGGCAAACTCGTGTTCTTCGATGTACTTGTTGATGACGCGCGTCATCGCGGCCCGCAGGCCCGTCAGGTGGGTCCCGCCGTCACGCTGCGGAATGTTGTTGGTGAAGCACAGCACACTTTCGTTGTAGCCGTCGTTCCACTGCATCGCCACTTCGACACCGATATGCGTGCCAGGAATGCCACCATAGGTTTCAGCCGGCCGGTCACCCATCGCATGGAAGGCATTGGGGTGCAATATTTTCTTGTTGGCGTTGATAAAGTCCACAAAGCCCTTGACACCACCCGCACCGGAAAAATCGTCTTCCTTGCCGTTACGCTCGTCTTTCAGGCGAATCCGCACGCCATTGTTCAGAAAGCTCAGCTCGCGCAAGCGCTTGCTCAGGATTTCGTAATGAAAGTCATGGTTCTGCTGGAAGATGTCCACATCGGGCAGGAAGTGCACCTCGGTGCCACGTTTCTCCGTCGTGCCGGTGACCTTCATCGGTGAAACTTCAAAACCATCGACTGTTTCCAGCATGCGGTTTTGCACAAAGCCGCGCGCAAATTCAAGCTGGTACACCTTGCCTTCACGCCGCACCGTCAGGCGCAGCCATTTGGACAAGGCATTCACGCAGGACACACCCACACCGTGCAGACCGCCGGACACCTTGTAGCTGTTCTGGTTGAACTTGCCGCCGGCATGCAACTCGGTCAGGGCAATCTCGGCGGCGCTGCGCTTGGGCTCGTGCTTGTCATCCATCTTGACACCGGTCGGAATGCCACGACCGTTGTCCGTCACACTGATGGAGTTGTCGGTGTGGATGGTAACCACAATATCGTCGCAGTGACCGGCCAGCGCCTCGTCAATCGAGTTGTCGACCACCTCAAACACCAAATGGTGCAGGCCCGTACCATCGGAGGTGTCCCCGATGTACATGCCCGGGCGCTTGCGCACCGCCTCCAGACCTTCAAGAATCTGGATCGCACCCTCACCATAGCCTTCAGACGCACCCGGCTGGTGGGCATCGATACGGGGCTGTGCGCTTGAATTTTCTTCGGCGCTGGGCATGTTTTCTTCGGTCATGACTAACTTCTCTAACGATTTCTCAAACTCTTGAATGACCAAACCCGCAATGAGCTTCTTGGCTCACCGCGGGCTGTGGCTTTGACGGCCTGTCATGGCCGCATCAAATCCGCATGGGCATCACGACATATTTGAAGGTTGCATTGTCCGGGATGGTGATCAAGGCTGAACTGTTGGAATCAGACAGTTCCACTTTCACCATTTCCTGGTCCATATTGGTCAGGGCATCGATCAGGTAGGTGACATTAAAGCCGATCTCGATGCTGTCGCCGCTGTAGTCGATATCGAGCTCATCCATGGCTTCTTCCTGCTCAGCATTGTTGGAAGCTACACGCAGTGTCCCGGGATCGATGTTCAGGCGCACACCTTTGAACTTGTCACTGGTCAGAATCGCCGTGCGCTGCAGGCTGGCCAGCAGCGGCTGACGTCCCAGGGTGATGCTGTTCTTGTGATTTTTCGGAATCACACGGTTGTAGTCCGGGAACTTGCCTTCCACCAGCTTGGTCACGAATTCCATGCCATCAAAACTGAATTTGGCCTGGTTGTTGGCAAACTGCATTTCGATCGCGCCATCGGCATCGCTGAGCAGGCGCTGCATCTCGATCACCGTCTTGCGTGGCAGGATGACTTCCTGCCGCGGCACTTCGACATCCAGCATGGCTGAAGCAAAAGCCAGCCGATGACCGTCGGTGGCCACCAGGCTGAGTTGCTTGCCTTCTGCCACAAACAGGATGCCATTGAGGTAGTAGCGAATGTCATGGACCGCCATGGCAAACGACACCTGGCTCAACAAATCCTTGAGCGTTTTTTGCGGCACGCTGAACGAAGGCCCGAAATTGGCAGACTCCTGAACCAGGGGAAAGTCTTCTGCGGGCAAGGTTTGCAAAGTGAACTTGCTTTTGCCGCCTTTGAGAATCAACTTTGCTTGGGCTGATTCCAGCGAGACGGTCTGGTCTGCGGGCATGGTTCGCAGAATATCGATGAGTTTGCGTGCCCCGACGGTCGTCGTGAAATCACTTGCATCACCATCCAGATCCTCGGTGGTGCGGATCTGAATTTCAAGATCACTGGTGGTGAACTGTAGCGCATTGCCAGTTTTACGAATCAGAACATTAGCCAGGATTGGCAGCGTATGCCGACGCTCAACGATACCAGCCACCGACTGCAAAACCGAGAGCACTTTTTCTTGTGTTGCCTTGAGGACAATCATGTCAACCTCTTCTTTAATGTCTTTAATTTAAATTAGTAGTAGTAGATAAGGGTCGCATCAAACTGTGGACAGCGCCATTTTCTCTTTTTTTATCAACGACTTGGCTCATGTTGAATGCTGTGTGCAGGGCTGCTTCCGAGCTGTCGTGCAAACATGAACAACTTTGAAATTTTGGCTTGTCCTGTGGATAAGTAGCAACTTGTGCCAAAACTATCCCCAGGGTTATTCTTTTGGGTGGTTTTATTCACTTTTTTCTTCTCCCTAGCCTTTGAGGGTCTGTTCCAGCACGTGTAATTGCTGGTTCAACTCCGTCAACTGCTGTCTTTCGCCAGAAATCTTGCGCACCGCATGCAAAACAGTGGTGTGGTCGCGACCGCCAAACAGCTCGCCAATCTCGGGCAGACTCTTCTGTGTCAGTTCCTTGGCCAGGTACATGGCAATCTGGCGCGGCCGCGCAATGCTGGCGGGCCGCTTCTTGGAATACATGTCGGCGACCTTGATCTTGTAATAATCCGCCACTGTTTTTTGAATGTTTTCCACCGAGATCTGCCGGTTCTGGATCGACAGCAGGTCGCGCAGGGCTTCGCGTGCCAGTTGGATCGAGATTTCCTTCTGGTTGAAACGGGAATAGGCTAGTATCTTGCGCAGGGCGCCTTCGAGTTCACGCACGTTGGAGCGGACGTTCTTGGCGACGAAGAAGGCCACCTCCTCCGGCATCTCGGTACCCTCTGCGTGGGCCTTGTTGATCAGGATGGCGACCCGCATTTCAAGTTCAGGCGGCTCGATTGCCACCGTCAAACCCGAGTCGAAGCGCGATACCAGACGTTCATGAATATCGGCAAGGCCTTTGGGATAGGTGTCGCTGGTCATCACGATGTGTGATTTTTTCGCCAGCAAGGCCTCAAAGGCGTTAAAAAATTCTTCCTGGGTCCGTTCCTTGTTGGCAAAGAACTGGACATCGTCGATCAGCAGCAAGTCCAGGGAATGGTATTTGTCCTTGAATTCGTCAAAAGTCTTGCGCTGGTAGGCCTTAACCACATCGGACACAAATTGTTCTGCATGGATGTAGAGAACTTTGGCGTTCGGCCGGTCAGCCAGCAACTTGTTGCCGACGGCATGCATCAAGTGGGTTTTACCCAAGCCAACGCCACCATAGATGAACAGCGGGTTGTAGAGCTGGCCGGGCGAACTGGCCACATGCATGGCGGCAGCCCGTGCCATGCGGTTGGCCGTGCCTTCGATCAAGGTTTCGAATGTCAGGGCTGAATTAAGCCGGTTTTTGGTGCCGTTCAAGGGGCGCTCTTCGCCAATCTCGGAGGCCTCCTCCGGCGGAAAAGAAGGCGTGCTTCTTTGCGTCAACTGAGTCCTGGAGGAATTTTCTCTGGGGGTAAGTGCCAACTCGATGGCAATGGGGTGGCCGTAAATCTTTTCCAGCAGATTGGAAATACGATTGCTGTACTGAGCCCGGATCCAGTCGAGTTTGAAGCGATTGGCGACAAAAAGGGTGACTTTGGAAAAGTCTTCGGCAACCTGAGCAGACAGGGGCTTGATCCAGGTATTGAACTGTTGTTCAGGCAACTCCTGGGCCAATTGTTCGAGACAGGTCAGCCATAAGCTTTGGCCGGCCCCGTTCTCCACCGAACCGGGGTGGCTGTTGAATTGTCCCGATGGCATGGTGGGTAAGGATTTCTGTGGATAGTTATCGTTTGTGATGCTCTCGATTGTAATTTATCAAGACCTTATCCACAAACTTTTCAAACCAGCCAAGTTGCAGCAGAAAATGACAAATCAAATGCAAGACATTGCCATGATTGGGAAAATTTGCGATAATCTTGGGTTTCCCTGATTGTGTTCAGGGTCAATTGACTTGGTCGGTCCGTTTTTTAGTGGACTGGGCCAGAACTCCAGAACTGAACCTCCAAGGATTTGAAGATGAAACGCACTTACCAACCCTCCAAAATCCGCCGCGCGCGTACCCACGGTTTTCTGGTCCGTATGAAAACCCGCGGTGGCCGTGCTGTGATCAACGCACGTCGCGCCAAGGGCCGTAAGCGTCTGGCGGTCTAAGCCAGATCTGATCGCACGGCTGGCTCGCATGACTCGCGTGGCAGACAAGTGCAACGGCTGAAAACGAGAAATCAGTTTCAAGCCGTGCTGGCGGGTCAGACGGTGGCCCGAACAGCTCATTTTGCATTGCATATGGCCGCGCTGGACGTGTCCGGATCGCTGGCGTTCGCTGCTGCGGTATCTCCAATGCCGCTCTTTGATCGCACAGAGGTCTGGATCGGTGCCATGGTGCCCAAGCGCTGGGCCAAGCGCGCTGTGACGCGAAATACGATCAAGCGTCAGATTTACAGCGTGAGCTGTGATTTTGAATCGGTGCTGCCCAAAGCCGCCCATGTGGTGCGGTTGCGCGCCGGCTTTGATCGGGCGCAATTTCGCAGCGCCACATCTGAACAACTCAAACAAGCGGTACGCACAGAAATTGAGCAACTGTTCAGCAAGTTCACGTCCGTGAGTGCAAAGGTCACGGCATGATCAAAAAACTGTTGATCACCGTGGTCAAGGGCTATCGATTGCTATTGAGTCCCTGGCTGGGTTCATCTTGCCGTTTTGAACCCACTTGTTCAGCCTATTCTTTGCAAGCACTGGAACAACACGGTGCGGCGGCAGGCAGTTATCTGACCGTGTCGCGACTGCTGCGTTGCCATCCCTGGTGTGCCGGCGGGCATGATCCGGTGCCTGCAAAAGCCCCGCGTCTCTTCACCAGGCTGTTCCCTCTTCCATCACACAAGAAGTCTTCATGAACGATATTCGTCGCACCATTCTCTGGGTGATCTTTGGCTTTTCCATGGTTCTGTTATGGGATCAATGGCAGGTTTATAACGGCCACAAGGCCACCTTCTTTCCGTCACCGGCCAAACAGTCTGCTGTTGTCGTGTCACCAGAACCGGTTGGCGCGGCGAGCGTTCCGTCAGGCAACCCCGTGCCAGCAGCAGGTCAGACCGCTGTCAGCAGCAACCAAATTGCCGGGGGCGCCGAGGCGGCCAAGCCTGAAGCAGCGCGTGAGCGTCTGATCGTGACGACCGATGTGCTCAAGCTGACGTTCGATACCGAAGGCGGCTCTCTGGTGCAGACCGAGTTCCTCAAACACCGCGACATGGCGGAGAAAGACCGGAATTTCGTTCTATTGGACCAAGGCAAGGAACGCTTCTATGTAGCGCAGACCGGCTTGATCGCTGGTGCGGCAGGTGGCGCGCTCCCGACCCATAAGACGGTGATGAAAGTCACTTCTGTGGAACGCGAGCTCAAGGACGACGCCAAGGAACTGGTGGTGAAATTTGAGTCCCCCGAGGTCGGCGGCATCAAACTCGTCAAGACCTATACCTTGAATCGCGGCAGCTACACCCTGGCTGTAAAGCATGAGGTCGTGAACAACAGTGGTGTGGCGGTAGCGCCGCAGCTCTATTTGCAACTGGTGCGCGACGGCAACAAGCCGGCCGGCGAGTCCTCGTTCTATTCCACCTTCACGGGTCCTGCGGTCTATACCGAGGCGAAAAAATACCAGAAAGTGGAATTCAAGGATATCGAGAACAACAAATTCGAGATCGAGAAACAGGCCGAAAACGGCTATGTGGCCATGGTGCAGCATTACTTTGCCAGTGCCTGGCTGCTGGGCGATGGCATCAAGCGCGACCTCTTCATGCGCAAGGTGGACACCAATCTGTATGCCGTGGGCATGATCACGCCGCTGGAGAGCATTGCTCCGGCAACGAGTCGTACCGTGGAGTCCCGTTTCTTTGTCGGCCCGCAGGAAGAAAAAGTGCTGGAAGCCCTGGCGCCCGGCCTTGAGCTAGTCAAGGACTACGGCTGGCTGACGATTCTGGCCAAGCCGTTGTATTGGTTGCTGGACAAGCTGGAACACCTGATTGGTAACTGGGGCTGGTCCATTGTGGCGCTGGTGGTGCTGCTCAAGGCGGCGTTCTACTGGCTCAATGCGAAAGCCTATGCCAGCATGGCCAAGATGAAGGCGATCAACCCGCGCATCATGGAAATGCGGGAGCGACTCAAGGACAATCCGCAGCAGATGCAGCAGGAAATGATGCGTATCTACCGTGAGGAAAAGGTCAATCCGATGGGCGGTTGTCTGCCCATCATGATTCAGATCCCGGTCTTCATCGCTTTGTACTGGGTGCTGCTGTCGAGCGTGGAAATGCGCAATGCGCCGTGGATTCTGTGGGTCAGCGATCTTTCAGCCAAAGATCCGTACTACATTTTGCCGGTCCTGATGACCCTGACGACACTGTTGCAGACAGCATTGAACCCGGCGCCGCCAGACCCGATGCAGGCCAAGATGATGTGGATCATGCCACTGGCCTTCAGCGTGATGTTCTTTGCCTTCCCGGCCGGTCTGGTGCTGTACTGGATCACGAACAACATTCTGTCGATTGCCCAGCAATGGGTGATCAATACAAGGATGGGCGTTCCGCCACAATTCAACCTGCCAAAGTTCCGATGACATGACCAGGGGCCGCGCAAGCGGCCCTTGGTCCATTTGCCGCATGCTTGCACGCCAAAATGAACCGATCGCCGCCATTGCTACCGCGCCCGGACGTGGGGCGGTGGGTATCGTGCGCGTCTCCGGTCCCAACCTGGGGCCGGTCATTGAGGTCCTGTGCGGCCGTGCGCTCAAACCGCGCGAGGCCACCTACCTGCCTTTTCGTGACCGCAAGGGTGCGCCTATCGATCACGGGCTGGCGATCTACTTTCCGGCACCACACTCCTATACCGGCGAGGATGTGCTGGAGTTGCAGGCGCACGGGGGTCCGGTGGTGCTGCAGTTGTTGCTGGCGCGTTGCCTGGAGGCGGCTGCCGAGTGGGATCAGACCCGTGACAAGCCACGACTAGCGGACTTGCGGCTGGCGCAGCCGGGTGAGTTCACACAGCGTGCCTTTCTCAATGACAAGATCGACCTGGCGCAGGCCGAGGCAATTGCCGACCTGATCGATGCCAGCACCGAAGCGGCAGCTCGTAGCGCCAGTCGCTCGCTGGCGGGAGAATTTTCACGCGAAATCCACAGTCTGCGTGACGGCCTCATCCATTTGCGCATGCTGGTCGAGGCCACCTTGGATTTTCCCGAGGAGGAAATCGATTTCCTGCGCCAGGCCGACGCGCATGGGCAGCTGGCCAAACTGCAACAGCAACTGGCCAAGGTGATGCAGCATGCGCGCCAGGGTGCCCTGCTGCGCGAAGGCATCAAGGTGGTGATCGCGGGACAGCCCAATGCCGGCAAAAGTTCGCTGCTCAACGCGCTGGCAGGTGCCGAACTGGCCATCGTCACGCCGATCGAAGGGACGACGCGTGACAAGGTGGAGCAGACCATCCAGATCGAGGGCGTACCGGTGCATGTGATTGACACAGCGGGCTTGCGCGAGAGCACCGACGAGGTGGAAAAAATCGGGATCGCGCGTGCCTGGGCCGAGATTGCGGCGGCCGATGCCGTCTTGTTCCTGCACGACCTAACGCGGGCCGGGTCGGAAAAATACCGGCAGGCCGATGAGGAAATTGCCAAAACATTGGCCAGCAGTTTGCCACCACGCGTACCGGTGCTCGATGTTTGGAACAAGGTGGATGCGACCGGCGCGCGCCCGGAAAAAGGTCTAGCCTTATCGGCCAAGACTGGCACCGGTCTGGATGAGTTGCGGCGCAAACTGCTGGCGTTGGCCGGCTGGCAAGCAGCCCCCGAAGGCGTCTACATTGCCAGGGAGCGCCATGTGCAAGCACTGCGGCGCGTGCAGGGCCATCTGGAAATAGCGGCACAGCATCTGGCCGCGCAGGCCCAGTTACTCGATCTGCTGGCCGAAGAGTTGCGTTTGGGCCAGAACGCACTGAATGAAATTACCGGGGAATTCACGCCGGATGATTTGCTGGGCGTGATTTTTTCCAAATTCTGTATCGGGAAATAGCTTGGCTATCCCCCAAAAGGGGCAAGCGTTCGTGCTAACTTGAAACGATGCCGCGATCGGCGTATTGTGCGTTGGCATGGGTGCTATCGACATTCAAGCGTTTCCCAGATCTGCCCACCTCCCAGCCGGACCATTCGAATCCAGCAAGACGGACAAGCGGTGGCAAGGTGGCGCCGGAAGGCGACAACGAAGCGACAGCCAGCGCTAAACTATTTTCTGCAACAGGGCGAAGCCATACTTGGCGTGCACGCTCAGGAAAGAGACATATGTCATTACTCGACAACTGGTTTTCCAAAAAAACACCAGGAAAAGCGGCTTTGGAGTCGGCTTCTTCGGGGGTCGGACAGTTGGAAGCTCACACGCGGCCCGCGCGGCATGCCGCAACACCGCACAACAATGCGGCGCAGCGCCGCTCAGTTCGCCTGGAGCGCCGCGAGTTGTTGTACGGCGTGATTCGTGAGTCCATGATCCACGCGGGGGTGCTGTCATCCACCTACAAATTCAAGGTGTTGTCGCTGGATGCACAGGGGCAACAATACCTGGTCATGGTGGATCTGGCCCATGGCGTGATGGCGGATATGGCGCGCCTGGCAGATGTCGAAGCCCACATTGCGCACGGGGCCAAGGCACGGCACGACATTTTGGTCACGGCGGTCTATTGGCGCGACAACGAGCACGTGAGCGAAGTTTTGATGCGCAAATTCCCGTCAGCTCAGACGGCAACTTCGCAGCCATCGGCCGCCGCTGTGCCGGCCAGTTTGTCCCCCCGCCATGAAGCGGACCAAGAGGACGAGCGCCGCGCATACAAGCCGGATGTGGCGAAGGAACAAACCGGCGAACTGATGGCTGCCAATCCGGAAGATTCAGTCTCCCCACCAGGTTTTGCCGATACCGAAGTGGCAGCTTTGGGCGAGCGGATATCGCCCTTGAGCGGCACCCAGTACGGCGATTTGAAGTAAAGCGGGATGGGGCTTAATGCCCGCCGAAATCCACCAGCGTGAAAAGTGCCAAGCCTGCGGCGCGGAGCTTTTGCGAGCCGCCTAATTCGGGCAAATCGACAATGGCCGCGCCTTCCATGACATGGGCGCCGAGTTTTTCCAGCAGCTTCTTGCCGGCCAGCATGGTGCCACCCGTGGCGATCAGGTCATCCACCAGTAGCACGCGGTCCCCCGGCTTGACGGCATCTGTGTGGAGTTCTACCGTCGCGCTGCCATATTCCAACTCGTAGGTTTCTTCCACCGTGGTGAATGGCAGCTTGCCTTTTTTTCGAATCGGAACAAAACCGACGGCCAGCTCGTAGGCAATGACAGCGCCCAAGATGAAACCGCGGGCATCCAGGCCAGCAACGACGTCAGGACGCATGCCCGGGTCCATGTAGCGGTGCACAAAGGCATCGATCATCACGCGAAACACCTTGGGGTTCTGCAACAGTGGCGTGATGTCGCGAAACTGCACGCCCGGGGCCGGCCAGTCGGGTACGGTACGGATGTGGCTCCTAAGGTACTGATTGATGTTGTGGTCTTGCATGGTGCGTCTGAATGGCGTGAAGAGGGGCTAGATGGTCCTGGCGGTCTGAAGCTGGCAGCTCAAGTCTTGAGCAGCTTTTCTTCCGCCAAAGCCAGGGCGTCAGCCAGGCCAGAAAGGACCAGGGTATCGCCCTGCTCCAGCACTGGGTTGTCGGCTGGCGGAATGTTCTTGCCGTTGTGCCGGCGCAGGTTGACGATGCGAACGTCAGGAATTTGTTGCTCAAACTGGTTCAGGGTCTTGCCCAGCGCGCGAACGCCGGCCGGCAGCGAGATGCTGGCAAGTCGCTCTTGGCCGCGCTCATCGATCGAGTTGTCGTCCGCTCCATGAAAATAGCCGCGCAGCAGGTTGTAGCGGGCATCGCGCTGGTCCTGCACGATGCGAATCACGCGCCGCATCGGCACGCCGACCAGTGCCAAGGCATGGCTGGCCAACATGAGGGAACCCTCAATCGCTTCCGGCACGACTTCGGTGGCGCCGGCTTGGCGCAATTTTTCCAGATCATGGTCGTCCTGCGTGCGCACGATCACCGGCACCTGCGGTGCGTGCGCACGGATGTTGGCCAGTACCTTCATGGCCCCTGGCACATCGAGATAGGTCACGACCACCGCACTGGCGCGCGACACACCGGCGGCAATCAAGGCCTGGAGTCTGGCGGCATCGCCGAAAGCCACGGAGTGACCCGCTGCACCGGCCTGGTGGACACGGTCAGGGTCCAGGTCCAACGCCATGTAGGGAATGTTTTCACGCTCCAGCATGCGTGCCAGGTTCTGGCCGCATCGGCCGTAGCCACAAATGATCACGTGTTTGTTCACGTTGATCGACTTGCGCGCGATCGAGGTCATCTGCAAAGACTGGTGCAGCCACTCACTCGACACCAGTTTCATCACAATGGCGTTGCTGTACATGATGATGAACGGGGTGGCCAGCATGGACAACACCATGCTGGCCAGGATCGGGTTGAGCAGTGCCGGCGCAACCAGGTTGTTTTGTTGGGCCAGCGTCAGCAACACGAAACCGAACTCGCCCGCTTGCGCCAGATACAGACCGGTACGCAGCGATACACCGTCGGTGGCGCCCAGTGCCCGTGTCAAAGCCGCGACGAGCAGGGCCTTGCCCAGCACTGGCAGGATCAGCAGCAGCAACACCAGCGGCCAGCGTTCCAGCACCAGTCGCCAGTCCAGCAGCATGCCGATGCTGATGAAAAACAAGCCCAGCAACACATCGTGAAACGGACGGATGTCGGTTTCCACCTGTTGTTTGTACTCGGTCTCGGAAATCAGCATGCCCGCGATAAACGCACCCAGCGCCAGGCTCAGGCCCGCGAGCTCCGTCAGCCAAGCCAGCCCCAACGTGATGAGCAACATATTGAGCATGAAGAGTTCTGCGCTCTTGCGACGTGCCACCAAGGTCAACCACCAGCGCATCAGACGTTGACCACCGACCAGCAGCACGGTGATGAGAATGGCCGCCTTGAGCGAAGCCAGGGCCAGCGCGGTGAACAAATCCTCGGCCGAGGCGCCGAGTGCGGGAATCAGTACCAGCAGCGGCACCACGGCCAGATCCTGAAACAGCAAAACCCCCATGACGCGTTTGCCATGCTCGGATTCCAGCTCAAGCCGCTCCGACATCAGTTTGACCACAATCGCCGTGCTGCTCATGGCCACGGCGCCAGAAAGGGCCACGGCCGTTTGCCAACTCATATTCCACCAAAGCGGTGCGAAATGTGCCAGCGTCAGTGCCAGCAACGTGGTCCCCAGCATGGTGAGGGTGACCTGGAACAAGCCCAGGCCGAAGACATGCTGGCGCATGGCGCGCAGCTTGGGTAGATTGAACTCCAGACCGATGACAAACATCAGGAACACCACGCCAAACTCGGCCAGATGGCGCAACCCGGCGGAGTTCTGCGCCAGCGCCAGCGCATTGGGGCCGATCAGCACCCCCACCACCAGATAACCCAGCATAGGCGGCAGTTTCAGGCTGCGGCAGGCGACCACACCCAATACGGCACAGAGCAGGTATAGCAGCGTGAGTTCGAGCGCGTTCATGACAAGATACTAACAAGAGCAGGGGCGCTCGATAGAATCTGCCCATGACGCCCCCAAAAAATCAGGACCGGCCACTGGATGCCGGCAAGGCCATCCGCTTGGCCCGCGAGACCCTTGAAATCGAAGCCGAGGCTGTGCTGGGCCTGCGCCAGCGCATTGGAGATGCCTTTGTTCAGGCGGTGGCCATGCTGTTGCACGTGGAAGGGCGCGTTGTCGTCATGGGCATGGGCAAGAGCGGCCATATTGGCCGCAAGATGGCGGCCACGCTGGCTTCGACCGGGACACCGGCCATGTTTGTCCATCCGGCCGAAGCCAGCCACGGTGACTTGGGCATGATCAAGCCGGTCGATCTGGTGCTGGCGATCTCCAACAGCGGCGAATCGGACGAACTGACGGCCATCCTGCCGGTGCTCAAGCGCCAGGGGGTGCCGCTGGTGGCCATGACCGGTAACCTGGACTCGACGCTGGCCCGCCATGCCGATGTCACGTTGGACAGCGGCGTGGAAAAAGAAGCCTGTCCGCTCAATCTGGCACCGACGGCCAGTACCACGGCCCAACTGGCGCTGGGTGATGCGCTGGCGGTCGCATTGCTGGACGCGCGTGGCTTCAAGGCCGAAGACTTTGCCCGTTCTCATCCTGGTGGGGCGCTGGGACGCAAGCTGCTGACCCATGTCTGCGATGTCATGCGCAGTGGCGAGGCGGTGCCACGCGTCGGCCCGGACGTTGGGTTCAGCCAACTGATGCGGGAAATGAGCGCCAAGGGCCTGGGCGCGACGGCCATCGTGGACACCCAGGACCGGGTGCTGGGGATCTTCACGGATGGTGACTTGCGCCGCCTGCTGGAAAAAGGCGTGGATCTGCGTGCCGGCATCGCGAGTCAACTCATGCATCCGAATCCCGTCACCATCGCAGTCGATGCGCTGGCGGTGGAGGCGGCTGAACTGATGGAACAGCGGCGCATCACCAGCGTACTGGTGGTCGATGCCGACGGGAAACTGTGCGGTGCCCTCAACAGCAATGATCTGATGCGGGCCAAGGTGATCTGATGATCAAGCCCGCACTGAACTTCTCGCCCGAACTGCTGCTCAAGGCCCAGGGTATCCGGGTGGCTTTTTTTGATGTCGATGGCGTGCTGACCGATGGGGGACTGTATTTCACGGCCGAAGGCGAGACCATCAAGCGCTTCAATACGCTCGATGGCCATGGCCTCAAGCTGCTGCAGCGCGCCGGCATCACCCCGGTGGTGATCACCGGGCGCGATGCCAAGCCTCTGCGGGTGCGCCTGCAGGCGCTGGGCATCGTCCATGCCCATTTTGGTACCGAGGACAAGCGCCCGGCGGCCGAGCAATCACTGCAGACGCTTGGGCTGACCTGGGCGCAGGCGGCGGTCATCGGAGATGACTGGCCCGACCTGCCGGTCATGCAGCGCTGTGCCTTTGCCTGTGCACCACACAATGCGCATGAAGAAGCGCGCGCCATGGCCCATCACGTGACACGCGCCCACGGCGGTGAAGGCGCGGCGCGCGAGTTCTGTGATCTCTTGCTGGTGGCCAGTGGCAAATATGCCGCCTTGCTGGAGGAATATCTGCAGTGATCGGCTTGCTGCGTCGGGCGTGGGATCGCCTTTCCATTTATCTGCCCATCATCCTGATGGCAGTGCTGGCGCTCGGCACTTACTGGCTGGTGCGCAGCACGCCGGTGTTCGAAGCGCCACAGCCCGACCAGCCGCAAAAACATGAACCGGACTACTTCATGCAGAAGTTTTCGGTGAAAACCTTTGATGTCACCGGGCGTCTCAAGAGCGAGATTTTCGGCGATGAAGCACGGCATTACCCTGATACGGACACGCTCGAAATCGATCGGGTCCGCATCCGTTCCTTCAACGACAAGGGCCATCTGACCACGGCCACGGCCAATCGGGCCCTGACCAACAGTGACGGCTCCGAAGTGCAGCTCATCGGCAATGCCGTGGTGGTGCGCGAAGCCGCCGTGGACAAGACCGGCGAGCCGCTGCCGCGCATGAGCTTTCGCGGCGAGTTTTTGCATGTCTTCATGGACACGGAGCGTCTCAAATCACACAAGCCGGTAGAACTGACGCGTGGCACGGATCAGTTCACAGCCGACAGCATGGAGTTCGACAATTTCGACCAGGTGATGCAGTTACACGGTCGGGTGCGTGGCATTCTGGTGCCAGACCGCAACAAAAAACAGTGAACACCGGCATGGCCAAACTGGTATTCATCACCGGCGCCTCCAGCGGCATCGGTCAGGCGCTGGCGCGGCGTTTTCATCAGGCCGGCTATGAATTGGCCCTGGTCGCCCGGCGGACCCAGGACATCGAGGCATGGGCGCAATCGTGCGGGCTCCAGCCAGACAGTTACCGGATTTACAGCGCGGATGTGACCGTCACGGACAGCATCGTGGCGGCCGGGCACGCCTGTCTGGCACAACAAGGCGTGCCCGCTGTGGTGGTGGCCAATGCTGGCATCAGCATCGGTGTGGACACGGCAGACCGTGAAGACCTGGACGTGATCGCCCAGACCTTTGCGACCAACAACATCGGCATGGCGGCCACCTTCCATCCCTTTGTCGATGTCATGCGTCAACGTGGCTCGGGGGCACTGGTCGGTATGGCCAGTGTGGCCGGCATCCGTGGTCTGCCCGGGCATGGTGCTTATTGCGCCAGCAAGGCGGGCGTGATCAGCTATTGCGAGAGTCTGCGTGGGGAGCTGCGTACCACGGGCGTGAAGGTGGTGTGCTTAAGTCCTGGGTACATTGATACGCCACTGACCCGACAGAACCGCTATGCGATGCCCTTTCTGATGTCGGCCGAGGCGTTTGCCGACCAGGCCTACCAAGCGATTGAGAAAGGCGTCAGCTATCGCGTGATTCCCTGGCAGATGGGCGTGGTGGCCAAGTTGCTGCGGCTGCTGCCGAACTGGCTTTATGACCGGCTTTTGGCCGGCCGTCCGCGCAAGCACCGCAAGTTGCAAAGTTGACCTTTTGCGCACAGTGGAAAAGGTCGTGCTGGCAAGATCGAGTCATGCTTGATGTCGTGGTCCTGTTCTTTCTGCTGGGTGTTCTGGCCAAGGTGCTCAAGAGCGATTTGCGCTTGCCGGATGCCCTATACGAAACCCTCTCCATCTACCTGCTGTTGGCCATCGGTCTCAAAGGTGGCATTGAAATGAGCAAGCAGTCCCTGATGGCGCTCATGCCCCAGGTCGCGGCCTGTCTGGCTTTGGGTTTTGCGATTCCCTTTATGTTGGTGCCGGTGCTGCGTCGCCTGGGGCTCAATGCCGTGGACAGTGCGGCTCTGGCGGCTCACTATGGCTCGGTCAGTGTGGTGACATTTGCGGTGGCTACAGCATATTTGCAGAAGCGCTCGGTACCGCTGGAAAGTCATGCTGCGCTATGGGTGGCCTTGATGGAGGCCCCGGGCTTGGTTGCCGGTATCTGGCTGGCGCGCAGGGGAGGCGCTGGCCAGAGCAAGATCAATTGGCAAGAGCTGGCGCATGATGTATTTTTAGGCAAGTCGGTTTTGCTTCTGGTGGGCGGGCTGACTATCGGAGCCTTGATGGGAGAAGCGGGAACGGCCCCGATCAAGAACGTGTTCGTTGATCCATTCAAGGGTGTTCTGGCGTTGTTTCTTCTGGAACTGGGGCTAGTCGCCGGTGCGCGGCTGGGAGAGTTGCGCAAATATGGGTTCAGGCTGGTGGGGTTTGCCTTGCTTGCGCCCCTGGTGCTGTCGGTGGCGGGGGCCTTGGTCGGTGTGATACTGGACCTGAGTGTGGGCGGTGTGACGGTGCTGGCCAGCTTGGCGGCCAGTGCCAGCTATATCGCAGCACCCACGGCGATGCGCATTGCGGTGCCCCAGGCCAATGCGGCCTTGTCCATCACGGCCGCTCTTGGCGTGACGTTTCCGTTCAATATCGTGATCGGTATCCCGCTCTATTACCAATTGGCATTACTGATCGCATGAGGAACACGCGATGACAAAACACCCGAGAAAGCTGTTGGTTATCATGGCTGAGGCGGTGCTGGAAAAGAGGCTGGTGGCCGATGTTCGACAGGCCGGAGCCCATGGCTACACCGTGCACGATGTGCGTGGCGGCGGGGAGCATTCGACCCGCGAGGGTTACTGGGAGGCTGACCGCACGATTGAGCTCAAGATCGTGTGTGACGAGACGGTGGCAGATGCCATTGCTGCGCATGTGTTGACCACCTACGCGCCTGATTTTGGGATAGCTTTGTTTTTCAGTGAGGTGGCCGTTCTCCGGCCGGAAAAATTCTAAGTCCTTCGTCGCAAATGCGTGGTCATTTGCGATAGACACATCATGTGCGTGAAGAACAAAAAGGCCCTGTTGGGGCCTTTTTCAGGGGCGGCTTATTATCAAAAACCGCGACGACCGCCGCCGCCACCGCGCGGGTTGCCATAAGGGCTGCGAAAACCGCCATCGCCACCACCTTCGCCGCCGCCGTAGCCTCCACCACCTTCTCGACGTCCAGCACCATAACCGCCACCGCCCGTATCACCGCCGTAACCACCCGTGCGCGGGGGGCGCGGCTCCATCGGGCGGGCTTCGTTGACGACGATGCTGCGGCCGTTCAACGATTGACCATGCATGCCCGTGATGGCGGCTTGAGCCTCGGCATCACTACCCATTTCCACAAAGCCGAAGCCTTTGGAGCGGCCGGTGTCGCGTTCCATCATGACTTTGGCGCTGGTGACAGTGCCGAATTGGCTAAAAGCTTGCTGCAGATCGCTGTCACGCACCGAATATGGCAGGTTGCCGACGTAAAGTTTATTGCCCATGCACAGGACTCCTGAAAAACTTAATAACCAAGCGATGGAGTCCCTAAAACGCAATCAATGCACGTCAACGATGCGAATGTGACAGATCACCGCAATCCCACGGGATGCCTCCCCGGCCCCGCTAATAATTATTGGCATATAAATGTTTTTCACACAAGAGGGGTTGTCGGGAGGCATGGCTCAGTCCGGGCATGAAAAAAGGGCCTATGAGGCCCTTTTTAATTCGGCAAAGACCGAGGTCTGTGCTTAGTAGCTGCTACGGCCACCGCCGTAACCACCGCCGCCGCCGCCACTGCGACCACCGCCAGCACCGCCGCCGTAGCCGCCGCCACCGCCACCGCTGCGACCACCACCAGCACCGCCGCCGTAGCCACCACCACCGCTACGGGGGGGACGCGGCTCCATCGGACGGGCTTCGTTCACAACGAGACCGCGACCACCATACTGCTGGCCGTTCATGCCATTGATAGCGGCTTGCGCTTCTGCGTCGCTACCCATTTCCACAAAGCCGAAGCCCTTGGAGCGGCCAGTGTCACGTTCCATCATGACTTTGGCGCTGGTAACGGTACCGTGAGCGGCGAAAGCTTGCTGCAGATCTTCATCACGGAAAGAATAGGGCAGGTTGCCCACGTAAAGTTTGTTGCCCATGAAAGGACTCCTCAAAAAGACTCAAAACGCGATGGAGTCCGATAGCCGCAATCAACAAACCAATGAAGACTTAGAGCAGACGCGAAACTGACTAATCACCGCAAACTAGTACTACCAATATTCCGGCAATACAAGGTCATTATGCTCGAAACGAAAAAAAATAAAAGAAATATTTTTATTGTTCGAAAAAGCATGCTGAATGACGCGTCATTCAGCATGGGGTTGGCCTACCAGTTGGCTTCCCGCTCGGGGGTGGCACTGATTTTGTGGATCGACAGGTCGGCGCCATCAAATTCTTCTTCCTGGCTCAGGCGTAGCCCCAGGGTGACCTTGAGCAGGCCATAGGTGGCAAAACCACCAGCCAGGGCCCAACTCACACCCATGGCCGTGCCCAGCAATTGACCACCCAGCGTGACGCCGCCAAGGCCGCCAAGCGCCTTGCTGCCAAAAATGCCGGCGGCCAGACCGCCCCAGGTGCCGCACAGGCCGTGCAGCGGCCACACGCCCAGCACGTCGTCGATCTTCCATTTGTTTTGCGTCAAGGTGAACATCACCACAAAGATGGCACCGGCCACACCGCCAACCACCAGGGCGCCCAGCGGGTGCATCAAGTCAGAGCCGGCACATACGGCGACCAGGCCGGCGAGCGGGCCGTTGTGCACGAAACCGGGGTCATTCTTGCCCAGCAGCAGCGCCACCAGCGTACCGCCAGCCATGGCCATGAGCGAGTTCACCGCCACCAAGCCGCTGATTTTGTCCAGGGTCTGGGCACTCATCACATTGAAGCCGAACCAGCCGACCACCAGAATCCAGGCACCCAGTGCGAGGAAGGGGATGCTGGAAGGCGGATGGGCGGAAATGGCGCCATCCTTGCGGTAGCGGTTGCTGCGTGCGCCCAGCAGCAGTACGGCGGGCAGGGCAATCCAGCCGCCCACAGCGTGGACGACCACACTACCGGCAAAGTCATGGAATTCTTCGCCCGTGGCGGCCTTGATCCAGGCCTGGACGCCGAAATGCTGGTTCCAGGCGATGCCCTCGAAAAAAGGGTAGATCACACCGACGATCATGGCGGTGGCAATCAACTGAGGCCAGAATTTGGCGCGCTCGGCAATACCGCCGGAGATGATGGCGGGAATGGCCGCGGCGAAGGTCAGGAGGAAAAAGAACTTGACCAACTCGTAGCCATTCTTGGCGACCAATTGTTCCGCGCCAACCAGAAATCCGGTGCCGTAGGCCACGCCATAGCCGACCAGGAAATAGACCACGGTGGACACCGAAAAGTCCACCAGAATCTTGACCAGTGCATTGACCTGGTTTTTCCGGCGCACGGTGCCGAGCTCCAGAAATGCAAAACCGGCGTGCATGGCCAGAACCATGACGGCGCCAAGAAGAATGAACAGGGTGTCCGCGCCCTGCTTTAGTGCTTCCATGAGAACCTCTTTGTATAAATTGCCTTGAAATGGTGCGAAATTTCAATTTTCGCAATAGCGCACCAGACTGAAGCAAAAATCGGGCCAGAATGCTCCATAAGTGTGCGGCGAATACTGCAAGAGATGGTTACCATCAAAGAATGGAAGCTTTTCTCGTCTCGACCGGCATTGTTACTTTGGCTGAAATGGGTGACAAGACCCAGTTATTGGCCTTGATCCTCGCCGCCCGCTATCGCAAGCCTTGGCCCATTGTGCTGGGCATTCTGGTCGCTACCCTTGCCAACCATGCGCTGGCCGGTGCGGTCGGCGCGTGGGTGACGACGTTCATGGGACCTGCTTTGCTGCGGTGGGTGCTTGGGGGCTCTTTTCTCGCCATGGCGGTCTGGATGCTGATCCCTGATCGGATGGAGGACGAGGGCGATACCGGGCAGGCGCCACGGCTGGGGGTTTTCGGTACCACGGTGCTGGCCTTTTTCCTGGCCGAGATGGGTGACAAGACCCAGATTGCCACGGTCATGCTGGCGGCCCAATACCAGGCCTATGTCTGGGTGGTGGCGGGTACCACGCTGGGCATGATGCTGGCCAATGCGCCGGTGGTCTGGTTCGGTGAGCGCATCACACGACGCGTGCCCATACGGCTGGTTCATCTGGTTTCAGCCGGCATCTTTGTGGTGCTCGGGGTCGTGACGCTGATCGGCTGGGCTTGAGTCAGGGCTTGCTGCTGCGTCCGTAAATCACGTGGTAGGTCAGCCCGACCAGCACGCTGCCGCCAATCAGGTTGCCGGCAATGACCGGCAACAGATTGCCAAACATGCCGCTCCATGTGACAAGGGGGCTGGTTGCGGCCGTGCTCCCAAAGTGTTGAATCAGCATGGCCAAAGGCATCAGATACATATTGGCGATGCTGTGCTCAAAGCCGGCTGCCACGAAGGCCATGACTGGGGGGATGACGGCCACGGCTTTGTCGGTCACGCTGCGCCCGGCCATGGCCATCCACACCGCCATGCAAACCAGGACATTGCACAGCACACCACGGAAAAAAGCGCTCCAGAAACCCAGATCCTGTTTGGCCAGAGCGATTTTCACCACCAGCTGGCCGATGGCGCCATCGTTCATGCTGGTATGACCACTGGCAAACACCAGCACAGCCAGACCCGCGGCGCCACAGAAATTGGCCAGACAGACCAGCACCCAGTTGCGCAGAACCTCCCCGCTGCTGATGCGGCCGTCGGCCCAGGCCATGGCCAGCAGGTTGTTGCCGGTAAAGAGCTCGGCCCCGGCCACCACCACCAGCAACAGACCGAGTGAAAAGACCAGCCCGCCGAAAATGGCGCTGCCGGCAAAGCCGAGCGTTGCATCCGATTTCACGAGCACGAACAACATGGCACCCAGCCCGATGAAGGCGCCAGCCAGGATACCCAGCATGAACAGCGGCAAGGTCGCCAGTCGTGCCTTGGCCACGCCGACACTTTCCACGCGCTGAGCGACCTCGCTGGGGGCATAGGCGTCGGAACCGAATAGCTCGGACATGGGCAACTCCTTATTTCGTGCAGGTGATGACTTGGACTTATACTAAACCTCTGCGCCGATTTGAACCAGATTGCGGGCGCCGGGGCCGATGAGCTCCGAAGTTCAGCTAAAAACGGCAAGTGTTCCCACTCCAGGTACCCGGCCCCGCAAATAGCTGAGCCGGGTTTTTTGTTTTTGAGCGAGTGTTGAACCCAAGCCATGTTGATTGCCACGCCACAGGCCATGCATTTCGAAGCCACTCTGTCCCTGCAGAGCGGCGCGGCCATCCGCGACTATTCGCTGAGCTTTGAGACCTATGGCACGCTCAACACCGACAAGTCCAACGCCGTGTTGATCTGCCATGCCCTCAACGCCTCGCACCATGTGGCTGGGGTTTACGAGGGTCAAGAAAAGTCCGAAGGTTGGTGGGACAACATGATCGGGCCGGGCAAACCGGTCGATACCAACCAGTTTTTTGTCATTGGCGTCAACAACCTCGGCTCCTGCTTCGGCTCGACCGGGCCGATGCATGTGAACCCCGATACCGGGCGCATCTATGGGGCGGATTTTCCGGTGCTGACGGTGGAAGACTGGGTCAATGCCCAGGCGCGCTTGCTGGACGGTCTGGGCATTGTTCAACTGGCTGCTGTCATGGGCGGCAGCCTGGGCGGCATGCAGGCCCTGAGTTGGACGCTGCAGTACCCCGAGCGTGTGCGTCACGCCGTGGTGGTGGCCAGTGCGCCGAATCTCAATGCAGAAAACATTGCTTTCAACGAAGTGGCGCGGCGCGCCATCGTGACCGATCCGGACTTCCACGGCGGACATTTCTACGAGCACGGCGTGGTGCCCAAGCGCGGCTTGCGCATCGCCCGCATGATTGGCCACATCACCTACCTGAGTGATGACGTCATGAACGAGAAGTTCGGGCGCGAACTCAGGAGCGCCGTTGGCGGCGCTGTACGCGAGGGTTATCAGTACACCACGCAGGACATCGAATTCCAGATCGAGAGCTATTTGCGCTACCAGGGTGACAAGTTCGCCGAGTACTTCGATGCCAATACCTATTTGCTGATTACCCGTGCGCTGGACTATTTCGATCCGGCCCGTTGTTACGACGGTGACTTGAGCCGTGCGTTGGCGACGGCGCGGGCCAAGTTCCTGTTGGTGAGCTTTTCAACCGACTGGCGCTTTTCACCCAAGCGCAGCCGCGAAATCGTCAAGGCCCTGCTCGACAACCGGCGCGACGTCAGTTACGCGGAAATCGATGCGCCGCACGGGCACGATGCATTCTTGCTCGATGACCCGCGCTACATGAATGTGGTGCGCTCTTATTTTGAGAATATGTCGACAGAGTTGGCGACCAATCAGGGAGTCACGGCATGAGCGACACGCGCACGATGGAAGCGATTGCCCGCTTGGTGCCCGAGGGGTCGCGTGTGCTCGACCTCGGTTGCGGCGACGGGGCCATGCTGGCGCACTTGCAGGCCACACGCGGCTGCAGCGGTTACGGTATCGAGATCGATGATGCCAATGTGTTGGCGTGCATCAAGCGCGGCGTCAATGTTATCCAGCTCAACCTCGACGAGGGGCTGGCCATGTTTGGCGACGCCTCGTTTGACGTAGTGCTGCAGATCGACACGCTGCAGCATTTGCGCAATGCCGAGGTGGTGCTGCGCGAAACCGCGCGGGTGGGCCGTACCGGCGTCGTCGCCTTTCCGAATTTCGCGCATTGGCCAAATCGCCTGAGTGTGCTGCTCGGGCGCATGCCGGTGACGCGTCGCCTACCCTACCAGTGGTACGACACACCGAACATCCGCGTCGGCACGCATGCCGACCTTGAAATGCTGGCCCAGCGCAACGCGTTGAAGATTCTGGACAGCTTTGGTATCCAGAATGGCCAAACTGTGCGTTTTGCGCCCAACTTGCTGGCCGCCACTTCGGTGCTGAAATTTTCTCGCTAACGCAGTAGCCCCGGGGCGTTGGGATCTATCGGTTCGAATGGGGCAGGCAAACCAATCGGGCGCCGGCTTGACCGGAGGACCGACAAAAAGGCATAAAGCATGAAACACACGGTTTCTTTCACCGAGGCCTTCCGCTTCTGGCTCAAACTCGGTTTCATCAGCTTTGGCGGCCCGGCCGGGCAGATTGCCATCATGCACCGCGAACTGGTGGAGCAAAAGCGCTGGATATCCGAAACCCGTTTCCTGCACGCGCTCAACTACTGCATGCTGCTGCCCGGGCCGGAAGCGCAGCAGCTGGCCACCTACATCGGCTGGTTGATGCACCGTAGCTGGGGCGGCATTGTCGCTGGGGCGCTGTTTGTGCTGCCCTCCCTTTTCATCCTGATCGGCTTGAGCTGGATCTATGTCGCCTTTGGCAGCGTGCCGTGGGTGGCGGGTTTGCTCTATGGCATCAAGCCGGCCGTGGCGGCCATTGTGTTGCAGGCGGTGCATCGCATCGGCAGCAGAACCCTGAAGCATCCGGCCAAGGTGCCTTTGCTGTGGGTGGTCGCCGTTAGCAGCTTTGTGGCCATCGCCTTCCTGGACGTACCGTTTCCCTGGGTGGTGTTGGGTGCAGCGCTGACCGGCTGGCTGGGGGCGAAATTCGTGCCAGCACAGTTTGCGGCAACAGGCGGGCACGGCGGCGGCAAGCACGCGGACGTACCGCACCAGCCCTGCATCATCGATGACGACACGCCGACGCCGGAGCATGCGCGGTTCCGTAAAACCAGATTGGCCAAAGTGCTGGTTCTGGGCGGCTTGCTGTGGGCGGTGCCAATGGCGGCGCTGCTGTTCTGGCAAGGCTGGCACGGTGCGCTGACGCAAATGAGCTGGTTTTTCACCAAGGCCGCCTTGCTGACCTTCGGCGGCGCTTATGCGGTACTGCCGTATGTGTACCAGGGCGGGGTCGAGCAGTTTGCCTGGCTGACCGGACCGCAGATGATCGATGGCCTGGCCTTGGGCGAGACCACGCCGGGGCCGCTCATCATGGTGGTGGCTTTTGTCGGCTTTCTGGGCGGCTGGACCAAGCAGGTCTTGGGGCCAGATGCCTTGTTCCTGGGCGCGGCGCTGGCGGCGACGGTCGCGACCTGGTTCACGTTTTTGCCGTCCTTCGTTTTCATTTTGGCCGGCGGACCGCTGGTGGAGTCGACCCACGGCAAGCTGCATTTCACCGCGCCGCTCACCGCCATCACGGCCGCGGTGGTTGGCGTGATCGCCAGCCTGGGCCTGTTTTTCCTGGCGCACATCGCCGTGAAGACGGGGACCACAGGCTTGGACCTTGCGCACATCGACTGGGCGGCACTGGCGTTGGTGGCTATCGCTGCGCTGGCGCTGCTACGCTACAAGCTGGGCGTGATTTCCGTGATCCTGGGTTGCGCCGTGGTCGGCTTGAGTTTGCGGCTGCTGGGTTGGGGTTGAGGCCGAAGTGATGTGCTGTTCGGCAGGCGCTACTGCGTCACGTAGCCCATGCTTTGGGGCAGCCACAGCACGAGTTGCGGAAACAACGTCAGCAATAGCAAAGCGACGATCAACAGCACCGTGAAGGGCATCCCCTCGCGCACCATGTCGCGCAAGGGGATGCCGGTGAGCGCATTGGTCACGAACAGCAACATGCCAAACGGTGGCGTGACCAGGCCGATCATCATGTTGACCACCACCACGACGCCGAAATGCACCAGGTCAATGCCCAGCGCCTTCGCGGCCGGGATCAGCATGGGCACAAATACCAGCAGCATCACCGAGACATCCAGGAAGCAACCCAGCAGCAGGAACAGCAGGTTGACCAGCAGCAAAAATCCAAGGGGACTCAGGTTCAGACCCGTGACCCAGTTGGCCAATTGGCCCGGCACACCTTCGGCGGCAAAGGCGTAGTTGAGCAGGTAGGCCGATGCGATGATCATGGTGATGACGCTGCTGGCACGCAGTGATTCCAGCGTCACGGCAAACAGGGCCTTGGGGCTGAAAGCGCGGTACACCACCCCGGCGAGCAGCAGTGCATGCAAGGCGGCCACGGCCGCAGCCTCGGTCGGTGTGAAGGCGCCGGTGTAGATGCCGGTGAGCAGCACCACTGGCAGTGTCAGCGGCAGGAAGCCGCGCAGCAAAATGCCAGGATAGTCGCGCCGCGGAATCGGGTCATCCTTGGGCATGTTGCGCTTGGTGGCAATCAGGTGCACGCCCAGCATCAGCAAGCCGGCTATCAACAAGCCCGGTACCACGCCGCCGAGAAACAAGGCGCCGACCGAGGTGCCCGAGACCAGCGCATAAATCACCATCGGGATCGAGGGCGGAATGATGGGGCCAATGGTGGCCGAGGCCACCACCACGGCACCGGCAAAGCCTGGCGTGTACTCCGGCTTTTTCAACATCTGCTTGATGGTGACCAGGCCCGGGCCGGCGGCGTCGGCAATGGCGCTGCCGCTCATGCCGGAGAAGATCACGCTGACCAGGATGTCCACCTGCGCCAGGCCGCCGCGCAATCGGCCGACCAGCACGCGCGAAAACTCGAACAGGCGCTCGCTGATGGTGCCGGCGTTCATCAGGTTGGCGGCGAACACGAACAGGGGAACTGCCAGCAGCACATAGCTGTTGTACAGGCCGTTGAGAATTTGCTCGGCCGCCAGACCCAGATCCTGTCCTTTGACGACCAGGTAAGCAATGCCGCCAGCCAGCATGGCAAAGGCAATCGGCGCGCGCAGCAGCATCGCCACGGTCATGACCAGCAGCAGGGTGATCAGTGCGGTGCTCACAGGTGTTGCTCCCAGTCCCGCCCCAGCAACTGCCAGATGCGGATCACATGGCGTGTGACCAGTGCCAGCAACAGCAATGCAAACGGTAAAAAGACCCAGTGAAAAGGCAAGCCCATGACGGCGGTCGACTCGCGGCGCATGAAGTAGGTGTAGTCGAGTACGCCTGGCAGGGCCCAGGCGGCCAAGCCACCGATCAGGACGGCCGCAGCCAGGGCCATGCTGCGACGGATCTGTGGGGCGGCGCCTTGGTAGAGCAGGTCAAACGCCACATGCTCACGGTCTTTGCACACCACGGCTGCGCCCCACAAAACGGCCCACAGGTACAGGATGATGGCCGCCTCATCCGTCCACGGCAGCGGTTGGTTGAAGGCAAAACGGGCCGTTACCTGGACCACAAAGACCAGGAACAGCAGGGCGAACAGGATGACGCCGATCACATCAGCGCCACGGCGCAGCAATTTGAACAAGGGAAAGTCCTTTCGGGCCAGCGTGGCCGCTTACTTCGTCGCGTTGATTCGCTCCAGCAGGCCCTTGGGCCAGGCCTTGGCGTAGTCGGAATGGAGGTAGGCCGACTGAACGGTCTTGCGGAAGGCATCGACGTCCGGCGTGGTGACCGTCAGGCCCTGCGTTTTGAAGAAGTTCACCAGCTCTTTTTCGTCAGTGATGCGTTTGTCATTGTTGTAGCCGGCCGCGGCCTGGGCCGCGCTCTGGAGCTTGGCCTGCTGTTCGGCGGAGAGGCTTTTCCACAGCTTGTTGGACACGCAGATGAACAAACTGTCCACCAGGTGGCTGGTCAGGGTGATCTGTTTCGTGACCTCGTAGAACTTGGCGCTGCGCACGGTCGGCAGCGGGTTGTCCTGCGCGTCGATGGTGCCGGTTTTCAGGCCGAGATAGACCTCACCGAAGGCCAGCGGTGTGGCGGTGGCGCCCAAGGCTTCACCCAGGAACAGCCACTCCTTGCTGCCCGGCATGCGCAGCTTGACGCCCTTGAGATCGGCTGGGGTGGTGACCTTGCGCGCTTCGCGCAGGTTGAGTTGGCGTGTACCGTAGTAAATGGGGGCGAGCACCGTCAGATCCATCTTCTCGCTGACCTGCTTGAACAGTTCGCTGCCGATCGGGCCGTTGAACACCTTCATCAGGTGCGCTGGGTCGCGGATCACATAGCCGGCGGTGAAGATGGAAAACTCGGGCACCAGCTTGGCAATATCAAAAGCGGAGATGCTAGCCATTTCCAGATTGCCGCGCGCCATGGCGACTGGCTCGGCGCCTTGCTTGAACAGGGCGCCGTTGAGGTTGATCTGGACATCGAACTGACCGGGCGCGGTCTTGTCGAGCTGCTCTTTGAGCACTGTCCACATCCGTGCGTGCCAGTCGTCCGGGACGGCAGGCGTGGAGATGCGCAAAACCTGCCGGCCTTGTGCGAGAACAGACTGCGCGGAGGCGCCGAAGACCAGGGCCGAGCCCAGCAGCGTGCGGCGCGAGAGAAAAGGATTGGCGGAGAAGGGCATGGCGTGAATGTGGAGCGGCGAATGTCCGAATATACTGAAACACGCAGGCCCGCTTCGAGCGGGCCTGCCCAGCGGCGCACCCTGCGCCGGCGTGAAGGCGCCAGGCCTGTGTAACTCCCGGGCCCTGGCTTCTGAGGAATTTTGTATGAATGCCCCTGTACCTGCGTCCGTGCTGAACCCAAGCCAAGTTATCGAGGAAGTCAGCCGCGCCTGGAACGAAGACATCGTCCAGCAGTTGACGGACTACATCCGTATCCCGGCCAAGTCGCCGATGTTCGACCCGCAGTGGAAAGAGCATGGCTACATCGACACCGTGGTGCGCAATGCCGCCACCTGGGTTGAGGCGCAGAAGATCGAAGGTCTCAAGCTGGAAGTCATCCAGCTCGAAGGGCGCACGCCGGTGCTGTTTTTCGAGGTGCCAGCGTCCAGGGGGGCGGCGGACCAGGCGGGCTCGGCCCAGACCGTGTTGATGTACGGCCACCTCGACAAGCAACCCGAATTCACCGGCTGGCGCCAGGATCTGGGGCCGTGGACGCCCCGTTATGAAGACGGCAAGCTGTATGGCCGCGGGGGTGCCGATGATGGCTACGCCGTGTATGCCAGCATCACGGCGATTGCCGCACTGAAAAGCCAGCGGGTGGCGCATCCGCGCATCGTGGGCCTGATCGAGACCTGCGAGGAAAGCGGCTCATATGACCTGTTGCCTTATGTCGACGCCCTGCGCGCCCGGCTGGGGGACGTGGGGCTGGTGATCTGCCTCGATTCCGGTGCCGGCAATTACGACCAGCTCTGGCTCACCACCAGTCTGCGCGGCATGGCCAGCGGCGTGCTCAAGGTCGAGATCCTGACCGAGGGGGTGCACTCGGGCGATGCCAGCGGCCTGGTGCCCTCGAGCTTTCGCATTCTGCGCCAGGTGCTGGACCGGTTGGAGGACAGTCAGACCGGACGTTTATTGCCGGCCAGCTTTCACTGCGAGGTGCCGGCCGAGCGGCTGCGCCAGGCACAGGCCACGGCGGCCATCCTGGGTGACGAGCTGTACCGGCGCTTTCCCTGGGCGCATTACGACTGCGGTGGCGCCACCACCTTCGCCCTGCCCACCACGAGCGACCCCTTGCAGGCCCTGCTGGCCCGCACCTGGACGCCGACCTTGAGCGTGACCGGCGTCGATGGCATGCCTGACCTGCAGAACGCCGGCAATGTGTTGCGACCCTACACCGCGTTCAAGCTGTCCTTGCGCTTGCCGCCGCTGGTCGATGCGGCGCAGGCGGTGCAGGAGCTCAAAGCCCTGCTGGAAGACAATGCGCCCTACCAGGCGCGGGTGACTTTCGAGGGCGCGAGTCAGGCTACCGGCTGGAACGCGCCGGGCATGACGCCCTGGTTCGAGCAGGCCTTGAATGCTGCATCCCAGACCTGCTATGGCGCACCCTGTGGCTACATCGGCCAGGGCGGCACCATTCCCCTCATGAACATGCTGTCCGTGGGTTTTCCCAAGGCGCAGATGATGGTTTGTGGCGTGCTGGGCCCCAAGAGCAATGCCCATGGGCCGAATGAATTTTTGCATGTGCCTTATGCCCGCCAACTGACGGCGGCAGTGGCGCAGGTCATTGCTCGGATGCCTTGAGGGTGCGAGGCGGGGGGGGGCCTCCTTTTCGCCTGGATCAGGACCGGGTTTTGGCCCTTTGTTGCTGTACTGCCAACCAAAGCAAGGCCACTGCCGTCAGCACGACCGGTATCAGCGAGCCGTAGTTCAGCAGTTGCCAGCCTTGCGTGGTGACCAGTGCACCGGACGCAAATGAGGTCAGGGCCATGACGGCAAAGACACTGAAGTTGATGGCGGCCTGGGCCCGGTCTTTTTCCTCCGGACGGTAGGCTCTCAGCGACAGCGTGGTGCTGCCGGTGAAGAGGAAATTCCAGCCCACGCCGAGCAGGAACAGCGCCACCAGGAACTGCTGCAGCTCCACCCCCGACAGGGCGATCACGATGCACAGCGCATTGAGCAAGACGCCGACACCCATGATGGTCAGGGTGCCAAAGCGCTTGATCAGGTGGCCGGTGAAAAAGCCCGGAGCGAACATGCCGATCACATGCCATTGCAGGACGAGCGCCGCATCATCGAAGGGAAACTCGCACACCTGCATGGCCAGCGGTGTGGCGGCCATCAGCAGGTTCATGACGCCATAGCCGAGGGCGGCACCCACGGTTGCGACCAGGAACACCGGCTGGCGCATGATGACCAGGATCGGGCGGCCACCATCGTGGTGTTGCTGTTTCGCCGGTACGGCGGGAAAACGCACGAAGGCCATGAGGGCCATGGCCAGCAGCGCGACCAGGGCCAGCGACAGGTAGGCGCCAGCAAACGGAATGGGCAGCAGATTCTTGGTGTACTTGGCCAGGTTCGGGCCGATGATGGCGCCGATCAGGCCACCGGCCAGCACCAGCGACACGGCTTTTTCACGGAAGGCCGGGGTGGTCAGTTCGGCGGCAGCGAAACGGTAGAGCTGGCCGTTGGCGCTGTAGTAGCCAGCCACGACCGTGGCCACCACCAGCAGCCAGAAATTACGGCTGAAGGCGGCATAGGCGCACAGCAGGGCCGACAGCAGGGCCACGACCAGGCCGATCTGGAACGAGATCTGCCGTCCGTAGCGCGACTGCGTGCGCGCCACCATGCCGGTGCTGAGGGCGCCACCCACCACATAGCCCATGACCGGCAATGTGGCCATCCAGCCCAGCGGCGCCAGCGTCAGGCCGACTAGCCCGTTGATGGCGATGAAGACAACGTTGTTGGTGAGGAACAGACCCTGGCAGACGGCCAGCAGCAGGAGTTTGCGGTTCATGCCAGCAGTGTAAGCGCCGCCAGTGCGGCCAGCGGCGCGGTTTCGGCGCGCAGGGTGCGCGTGCCCAGACTGACCGGCACAAAGCCATGGGCCAGGGCAGCAGCTTCTTCGGCCGACGTCAGGCCGCCTTCGGGGCCGGACAGAAAGAGGATGGGGCCGGCGGCGGGGCTGGCTTGGCGCAAGGGCTGGCTGCCGGCTTGCAGGGACAGCAGCAGTTTTGATCCCGACACAGCGGTTTGCACCCAGTCGGCCAAGGATGCCAGGTCATGAATTTCCGGTACGCGGTTGCGGCCGCATTGCTCACAAGCGGCAATCGCCACGCCACGCCAGTGGGCCAGTTTTTTGTCCGCCCGTTCGCCTTTGAGCCGCAGCACGCTGCGCTCGGCCATCAGCGGCTGGATGCTGGCGACACCGAGTTCGGTGGCTTTTTCAATCAGCCAGTCCATGCGTTCATTGGCGGGCATGCCGATGGCCAGATGGACCTCGCGCGCCGCCTCGCGCTCCAGCGGCGCGTGGGGGCCGAGTTGGACCTGGACTTCGCTGCGGCCCATGCGCGTGATGGTGGCTTCGAACTCACCGCCCACGCCGTTGAAGAGGGTGATGCGTTCACCAGGCTGCATGCGCAGCACTTGCACATGGCGCGCGGCGCCGGAGGGCAAATCCAGCAACTCACCGGTGGCCAGCGGGCTGGGGCAATGAAAACGCGGCATGGCTCAGTCGCTGCAGGGCCGTCCCAAGGCGACTGCGGCCCCCGCAGGGGGCAGCGCAGTACACGAAGTGACAAGCGTGGGGGACATCATGTTCAGACCCGGCCGAAGGCAAAGCCAGTCGGCTCATGGATGCCTTCGACCTGGTCGATCAGGCGCAGCAAAGGTTTGAGTTCGCGGTAGCGGCTGGCGGTGGCGCGGATGTACTGGATGAAGCGCGGTGTGTCGGCCAGGTATTGCGGTTTGCCGTCGCGCAGCGTGAGGCGGGAAAAAATGCCGGCCACTTTGAGATGGCGCTGCAGGCCCATCCATTCCACGCCACGGTAGAACTCGCCAAAGTCATCGCCCACGGGCAGGCCGGCGGCGCGGGCCTTTTGCCAGTAGCGGATGGTGACGTCGAGCACAAATTCCTCGTCCCAGCTCAGGAAGGCATCGCGCATCAAGCTGGCAATGTCGTAGGTGATGGGACCGTAGACCGCATCCTGGAAGTCCAGTACCCCGAGTCGAGTCTCGGCGACATTGCCTGGAACCATCAGGTTACGCGGCATGAAGTCGCGGTGCACATAAACGCTGGGCCAGGCCAGGTTTTGTGCGGTGATGAGCTTGAAGGCCTCGTCCAGCGTCTTTTGGATGTCGCCTTCCACCTTGACGCCGCGGTGGCGCGCCAGGTACCACTCGGGGAACAGCGCCAGTTCCCGGCGCAGCAGGGCTTCGTCATAAGGCGGCAACACGCCGGGGCGGGAGGCTTTCTGCCAGTCGATCAGGGCATCCACGGCCTGCAGGTACAGGCCCAGGTTGGCTTGCGGCTGTTCGCGGTCGATCACCTGCATCATGGTCTGTGCACCCAAATCCGTGAGCAGCATGAAGCCCTGGGGCTGATCCCAGGCGAGTACCTGCGGCACGTTCAGGCCGGCCTGCGCCATCAGGTCCGCCACATGGACAAAGGGCTGGCAGTTCTCCTTGTCTGGCGGCGCGTCCATGATGATGCGGCTGCCAGAAGCGGCCTCGACACGGAAATAGCGCCGAAAGCTGGCGTCGGCAGAGGCCGGACGCAGTGAGGCGCGCAGCAGTTGCTGCGGTGTCTCCAGGGCTGAAAACCAGCGCTGGAAGGCGGCCTCGCGCTCAGGCGAGGCCCAGGAAATGACAGTCTCGGGCATGGGGGTGGCGTCGGAAAGCGGGCCAGTTGGGGTCATGGATAATCCATTCTACAAACCTTGTCCTTCCTACCTCTTTGATCTGTCTGCCCCAGCCGCCCGCCCGATGCGTTTTTCGATGCATGATTTGACCCCCAGGGCGAACAGCTCTGCTGTCGTTCCCCCCTATGTGCGGGGGCCGCTGGCCTTGTTGGTCGGGGCCATGCTGCAAGCGGGCCTGGTTCGAGCGCAGGACGCGGATGCGGTGCCGCGGCTCAAGAGCAGCAGCGTGCTGCAAGAGCAGATTTCCTCGGCGCAGCGCAGCCAGCTGCCGACCTTTCTCTTTGGCGACACCATCTCCGGGCGTCCCGATCTGGACATGGTGTTGCAAGGGGGCGTTGAATTGCGGCGTGGCGACACGGTGATCCGGGCGGACCGTCTGGAGTATTACCAGCCCAATGACCTGGCCAAGGCACGCGGCAATGTTCGCATCAACCGCGCTGGCAATGTGTTTGAAGGCCCGCAGCTTGAAATCAAGGTCGATGCCTTCGAGGGATTTTTCACCCAGCCGAATTACCAATTCCTGGCCAATGATGCCCATGGCCAGGCCGAGCGGATAGATTTCCTGGACGACAAACGCTCGGTCATCCGCAACGCCACGTTCACGACCTGCAAGCGTGTGCCGGGTCCAAGCTGGATGCCGGACTGGATGATGCGTGCGGTCACCCTGAGCATTGATTCTGAGGACGAGGTGGGACAAGCCGAAGATGCCCAGATCAGTTTCAAGGGTGTCACGCTGCTGTCCCTGCCCTCGGTCAGCTTTTCCTTGAGTGAAAAACGCAAGTCGGGCTTTCTGGCGCCCACCTTCGGCGTCGACAGTACCAGTGGCACCGAAGTCACTGTTCCTTATTACTGGAACATCGCGCCCAACCGGGATGCCACGTTCTATCCCACGCTCATGAGCAAGCGCGGCATCAACTGGGGCGGCGAGTTCCGTTATCTGGAGCCGTCCTACACCGGGCGGCTGCGTGCCGACTACATGCCCGGCGACCAGTTGCGCAACAGTGATCGCTGGGGCACGTCCTACACCCATCAGGGGGTGATCAATACCGGTTTGGCGTCGGTTGGTAATCTGGGGCTGAACCTGAACCTCAACCGGGTGAGTGACGACAATTACTGGCGTGACTTTCCCAGGGGAACCACTTCGCTGACCCAGCGCTTGTTGGCCAATGACGCCACGCTGTCGTGGTCACGCGGTTTTTTCTCCACCAGCCTGCGCACCCTCAGCTGGCAGACCTTGCAGGATGTCACGGCGCCTATCGTGCCACCGTATGACCGTATGCCGCAGATCGCTGCACGTTATGGTCGGCTCGATATCGCGGGTTTTGACTATTCGGTGGATGGGGATTACACGCAGTTTCAGGCCGATCGCCGGCTGACCGGCCAGCCCAATTCGCAACGCAGCTTTATGCTGGCCCAGATCAGTCGTCCCTGGCTGAGTGCTTCTGGCTTCATCACGCCCAAGCTGCAGCTGCACTCTACCGCCTATCAGTTCGACACGCCGCTGGCATTGAATGGCGACAATACCGCCTCGCGTGTCGTGCCAACCTTCAGTCTGGACTCGGGCCTGGTGTTTGAGCGAGATGCCAGCTACTTCAGCAAGAATTTCCGTCAGACGCTGGAGCCGCGACTGTTTTATGTCAACACCCCATACCGTGACCAGAGCTACTTGCCAAATTACGATTCGGGTGCCAATGACTTCAACTTTGCCAGTATCTACACCGAAAATGCATTTGCAGGCCATGACCGCATCGCCGACAACAATCTGCTGACCGCTGGCTTGAGCACCCGACTGCTGGACCAGGACACTGGAGCCGAGGCGGCGCGCTTCGGTATTGCGCAGCGCTTCCGATTCGCAGACCAGAACGTCACCTTGCCAGGCGGTGTTCCGGCGCAGGCTGGGATCAGCGACGTTCTGGTGGGGGCGGCGATGAACTGGGACACCCGCTGGGCGTTCGACTCGACCGTGCAGTACAACCCGACCACGCAACAATCGGTCCGCTCCACGGTGGGGGCCCGCTATAACCCCGGTCGCTACCGAGTCGTTAACATGGCTTACCGCTTCCAGCGTGACATCAGTGAACTGGTCGATGTGGGCTGGCAGTGGCCGCTCAACGACCTCTGGGGTGACAAAGGGCAGGATCTGGGTGCCGGCCGCGGCCAGGGGCCGGGGCGCTGGTACAGCGTCGGGCGCTTGAACTTCAGCCTGAAGGACAGCAAGCTGGTCGACTCCATCATCGGCTTTGAGTACGATGGCGGCTGCTGGTTGGGCCGCATCGTGCTGGAGCGCTTGTCGACCGGCTTGGTCTCGACCAATGAGCGCATCATGTTCCAGCTTGAATTTGTCGGTTTCTCGCGCCTGGGGATCGACCCACTTGCGACCTTGAAAAACAATATTCCTCGCTACCAGTACCTGCGTGAGCAAACCAGCTCGCCCAGCCGATTCAGCAATTACGATTGACATCATCATGAGCTTTCGCGTCTTGGCCCTGACCGCGGCCTGTCTTGCCACCCTGGCCTTCCCTGCAGCGCAGGCCCAGGGACTGCGGTCGGCAACCCGTTCCGCGCTGGCGCTGTCGACCGCGCCTGCGGTCCCGGCAGAACAGCAGCCGGCGGATTACATCGTGGCCGTGGTCAATGCCGAACCGATCACCAACCACGAGGTCTCCATCGAGATGCAGCGTGTGCTGCAGCAACTGGCGCAACAGCGGCGGCCCCAGCCCGACATGCAGGAACTCGCACGCCAGGTGCTGCAGCGCATGATTGGCGACAAGGCGCAACTGCAACTGGCACGTGAGTCCGGCATCAAGGTCGATGAGCCCTCGGTTGATCAGGCCGAAGAGATGGTGGCCCGGCAAAACAAGATGACGGTGACCGAATTGCGTCGCCGCATTGCGCTCGATGGCATTGAACTCAAGCGCTTTCGTGATCAATTGCGCGACCAGCTCATGCTGACCCGTTTGCGTGAGCGTGATGTGGAGCCGCGCGTGCGCATCAGCGATCTGGAGGTGGAGCAGTATCTGCAGGAACAGCAGGCCCTTAACGCCAATCCATCGGCGGTGCAGATCAATCTGGCCCAATTGCTGGTGGCGGTGCCGGAAGATGCCACCGCGGCGCAAGTGAGCGCACTGCAAGCCAAGGCACAAGCCGCATTGCAGCGCGCCCGTGCCGGGGAAGATTTCGCGACGTTGGTGCGCGAACTCTCCGATGCCAAGGACCGTGCCAGTGGCGGACAACTCGGGCTGCGCCCGGCGGACCGCTACCCCGCTTTGTTCCTGGAGGCGACCCAGACCCTGGGTGCTGGGGGCATCAGCGAACTGGTGCGATCGGGTGCGGGCTTTCACATTCTCAAAGTGATCGAAAAGCAGTCGGCGGGTTTGCCGTCCATGACGGTGACACAAAGCCACGCACGCCATATCCTGCTGCGTCCGAATGCACAGCTGAGCGAGGCGATGGCGCGCGACCGGATGAATGATTTTCGCAAGCGGATCCAGTCCGGGCAGGCAGACTTTGCCGCCTTAGCGCGTGACCATTCCCAGGATGGCAGTGCCGAGCAGGGGGGCGATCTGGGCTGGGCTTATCCCGGACAGTTCGTGCCGGAATTCGAAGAAGCCATAAACCGGCTGGCGCCTGGCGAAATCAGTGAGCCCTTGATTTCCCGCTTCGGGGTGCATCTGATTCAACTGCTGGAGCGTCGCAATACGACCCTGAGTCCGGCGCAGCAGCGTGAAATGGTGCGCAACATGCTACGTGAGAAGAAACTCGACGAAACCTATGTGACCTGGGCCCAGGACGTACGTGCTCGCGCCTACGTGGAAATGCGCGAGGCGCCTCAATGAAGAATGTGGCTCCCTCGCTTGCCATGGCGTATGCTGAGCTGCCCCGCGAGAGATTTTTGACCATGTGCGTGATTGCATGAAACATATCCCGCGCAAACGCTTCGGCCAGCACTTTCTGGCCGACCACGGCATCATTGACGCCATCGTGCAGGCCATTGATCCGAGGCCTGGGCAGGTCATGGTTGAGATTGGCCCCGGTCTGGCGGCGCTGACCCAACCCTTGGTGGAGCGGCTCGGCCGTCTCATCGTGATCGAGTTGGACCGCGACCTGGCGGCGCGTTTGCGTGCGCATCCACAACTGTCGGTCATTGAGTCTGATGTACTCAAGGTCGATTTTTCGCAAGTAGCGCAAGCACAAGCCAGTGACAAGCTGCGCGTGGTCGGCAATCTGCCCTACAACATCTCGACCCCGATCCTGTTTCATCTGCTTGACTACGTGGATGTGATCGAGGACCAGCACTTCATGCTGCAAAAAGAGGTGATCGACCGGATGGTGGCCAAGCCGGCCACGTCCGACTACGGGCGTCTGAGCGTGATGCTGCAATGGCGTTATGCCATGGAGAACGTGTTGTTCGTGCCGCCGGAGAGCTTTGATCCACCGCCACGCGTGGACAGTGCGGTGGTGCGCATGGTGCCACGACCCGATCCAGCGCCGGTGGATGTCAAGCGTCTGAGTGAGATTGTGCAGGTGGCATTCAGCCAGCGCCGCAAGCTGCTGCGCCACACGCTGGGGCGCTGGCTGGAAGACAAGGGCCTCGCCGGTGACTTTGATGTGCAGCGACGTGCCGAGGAAGTGCCTGTTGACGAGTACCTGGCACTGGCCTTGCGGACCTGAAAACCGGTCAAACAAAAAAGCCCGTCTTTTGACGGGCTTTTTTTTATTCAGAAGAAAACAGCTTACGCCGCAGCAAGCCAGTAACCCGCATTGAACGGACTGCTCATGCGTAGCGCCAACGGCGACACATCCAACAGTTTGTCCGTGGGCATCTTCTCCCCGTTGTCGTCACTGATCTCAACGCCCGCAGCCACTGTGGCACCTTCGACGCCTTCCGCTTTTGCCTCATTCGCCCGTTCTGCTTGGCTGGTTTGTGCAGAACGGGCTACAGAAAAGAATAGAAGCACCGGAATGGAATTTTCCGGTCTCCCCAATAGTCGGCGGCATCGCGGAAGATATCGAGCAGCTGTTCGCGCGCTTCCTTGTCGAACTTGGCATTGGCCGGAATGTGCTCCAGCACGGCAATAAAACCGGGTTGTGGACCGGACTTATGCAGCGGATCGGTCATGCAGTCATAGAGCGCATCAAAGTTCTTGCCGACGTTGGCCGGCAGCATGAACTGCTGAGCGATCAGGTCCAGCACGTCCTGTTTGGACTGGGCATTGGCCAGATTGGCGTACAGGAAATGGTGACCCAGGTCCTGAGCAGCCTCTTGCAGATCCGGCACCCGGAAGGCTCGGATCGATTGAACGATATTCGTTCTAACAGTACGAAGTGGTGTTTCCATCCCCGCGTCTCTTTCTTGAAAAATACGAAATCAGTCTACTGAACGATCTTGCGAAAACTCGCATAGTGATCGGCCGTGTAATAACAGGCATCCGGCGTCCTCGGAAGGCCACCACACACAATTCGCCGCGCACCGCGGTCACGAGAACCAGGCGTTGCCACGGTGTATTCGCGGTAGTAACCGCGTTTTTCGGGCGGGAGCAGGCGTTCTCGGTTACCAAAAATCACGCCATCCTTCTCATGCGGAAAGGGGCCACCTTGACGAATCAAGTGGTAAGTTTCCGCACCCTGCCGGGGGAGTTCCGCTAACGATACCGTGATGGCACTGTCCGCAACGACCGGCCCCTTGGCTTGCACCAGATGGGGGCCGATCGCGGCCGCAAGTAAAAAGCCAGTAAGTACCAACTTAAGGCTTGTCATACGTGCCATGATAAATACCCATCAAAAACTTCGGGTTAACCCGAAAATTTCAAGAACGAGAGTGTCGCGTATTTGGCGCAAAAAAGCAAGGGGCTGCTCAAAACTTGAGCAGCCCCTTGATGCGATGCAGGTGCGTAAGTTTGTGCTAGCTCACCTTATCGACTTAGCGCGTGGCGTTTGCGTCGGCCACGGTCAGTGCTGTCATGTTGACGATACGGCGTACGGTCGTACTGGCCGTCAGGATATGGACCGGCTGAGCCGCACCCAGCAGCACCGGGCCGATGGCGATGTTGCCACCCGCTGCGGTTTTGAGCAGGTTGTAGGCAATATTGGCGGCATCAATGTTGGGCAACACCAACAAATTGGCATCGCCGCTCAGCGTGCTGTGGGGCATCAACACGGCGCGCGCGGCGCCGTCCAAGGCCACATCACCATGCATTTCACCGTCCACTTCGAGCCACGGCGCCTGGACGCGCAGCAAATCCAGCGTCTGGCGCATTTTGACCGCGCTGGGCTGGTTGCTGGAGCCAAAATTGGAGTGACTCAGCAGGGCCGCCTTCGGACGCAGGCCAAAACGCACCATTTCATGCGCGGCCATGATGGTGATCTCGGCCAACTCCTCAGCCGTCGGGTCGTAATTGACGTGGGTGTCCACCAGGAACAACTGGCGATCCGGCAGCAGCAGGCCGTTCATGCAGGCATAGGTGTTGACGCCAGCGCGTTTGCCGATGACCTGGTCGATGTACTGCAAGTGCAGAGCGGTGCTGCCCCAGGTACCGCAAATCAGGCCGTCGACGTCGCCTTTGTGCAGCAACATGGCGCCAATCAGCGAGAGGCGTCGACGCATCTCGATTTTGGCGATTGGAACGGTCACGCCCTTGCGCTCAGTCATGCGGTGGTAGGTCTGCCAGAAGTCGCGGTAGCGGTGGTCCTGCTCCACATTGACGATGTCGTAATCCACGCCCTCTTTCAGGCGCAGTCCGAATTTCTCCACACGCTGCGCAATGATCGCCGGGCGGCCGATCAGCGTCGGGCGGGCCAGTCCTTCGTCGACCACGATCTGTGCGGCGCGCAGTACGCGCTCGTCTTCACCCTCTGAGTAAGCGACGCGACGTTTGACCGCTTTCTTGGCCGCTGTGAAGATCGGCTTCATGGTGGTGCCGGACGCATAGACGAAGCTCTCCAGCTTCTCGCGATAGGCATCCATGTCGGCAATGGGGCGCAGTGCCACGCCGCTGTCGGCCGCTGCTTTCGCCACAGCGGGCGCGATCTTGATCATCAGGCGCGGATCAAACGGCTTGGGGATCAGGTAGTCCGGGCCGAAGGCCAGCTTTTCACCGGCATAAGCCGCGGCAACCACCTCGCTCTGCTCGGCCTGTGCCAGCTCGGCGATGGCGTAAACGGCCGCGATTTCCATTTCCATGGTGATCGTGGACGCACCCGCGTCCAGTGCACCGCGGAAGATGTAGGGGAAGCACAGGACGTTGTTGACCTGGTTCGGGTAGTCAGAGCGGCCGGTGGCCATGATGGCGTCATCGCGCACGGTCCGTACCTCTTCCGGTGTGATTTCCGGTGTCGGATTGGCCAGCGCGAAGATGATGGGCCGGGCCGCCATGCGTTTGACCATGTCGGGCTTGAGCACGCCGCCGGCCGACAGGCCGAGGAACAGGTCGGCGCCTTCGATCACTTCGGACAGCGTGCGGGCGCTGGTTTTCTGGGCGTACGGGATCTTGTCTTCGTCCATCAATTCGGTGCGGCCTTCATAGACCACACCAGCCAAGTCCGTCACCCAGATATTCTTGCGCGGGATACCCAGTTTGACCAGCAGGCCAAGACAGGCCAGCGCTGCCGCACCGGCACCCGAGGTCACGAGTTTGATTTCTTTGGGGTCTTTGCCGGCGACCTTGAGCGCGTTGAGGATGGCGGCCCCCACAGTGATGGCGGTGCCGTGCTGGTCATCGTGGAAGACCGGGATCTTCATGCGCTCACGCAACTTGCGTTCGATGTAGAAGCAGTCCGGCGCCTTGATGTCTTCCAGGTTGATGCCGCCAAAGGTCGGCTCCAGCGCGGCAATGATCTCAACCAGCTTTTCCGGGTCCTTCTCGTTGATTTCGATGTCAAAGACATCGATGCCCGAGAACTTTTTGAACAGAACCGCCTTGCCTTCCATCACCGGTTTGCTGGCCAGCGGTCCGATATCGCCCAGGCCCAGCACAGCGGTGCCGTTGGTGACCACGCCGACCAGGTTGCCGCGGCGGGTGTACTTGAAGGCGGCTGCCGGATCCTTGACGATTTCCTCACACGGCGCGGCGACACCGGGGGTGTACGCCAGCCCAAGGTCGTGCTGGTTGACCAGCTGCTTGGTGGGGGCAATGGAAATCTTGCCTGGGGAGGGGAACTCGTGGTACTCGAGTGCGGCTTTGCGCAATTGCGCCTGTTTTTCGTTCGACTTGGGGGTCGTATCTGACATGCATCGTCTCCTGCTGCAACCAGTTTGGCGGAAAAAGCAAACCTTAGGCCAATCCGTCAGCTTCTGTAAGGAATGGCATTGTAGACCTGGAGCGGGGCACATCTGCCAGCGCTGCAGGGTCAAACGGGTCAGTTGCTTTTTACTTTTAAGCAAAAACGCTGCTTGAAAACAGCCCGACGGGGTTGGTGCGGCGAATCCTGTGGACAGAAATGTTAAAGAGGGGCGCTACTTCTCAAGCCATTTGAGGAGTGAAGCCAGGCGCTCTTCGGCGCCGGTGTCAAAGCCTTCGATGCCGATGCGCTTGAGGGTGTCCTGGCCCTCAGGACTGGATGACAGGGCTAGCAGTTCCTTTTGAATCGCCTTGATTTGCTCAGGGCGGATTTTCCGGCTGGCGACAAGAGGAAAATACGGCTGGCTGGCGCTCTTGTGCAGGAGACGGAAACCGTCTTTCTCCAGCTTCTTGGCCAGGCCGGAATAGGAGGCGATGGCGCCGACATCCGCGAAGTTGTTGTCCAGGTAAAAACCAACCGCCGCCTGTTCCCGCACATAGTGCACGTTCTCCTTGGTCAGGTCAAAACCGTGGTCGCGCAGCTCTGCCGCGCAAAAGCGCGACATGTAGGACACCTTCTCCGGCATGGCGATACGTTTGCCCTTGGCGTCGGAGAGCTTGGTGAGCGGTGAGTTCTTGGGCACGATGATCCAGCACTGGCCATCGGGCTTGGCGCTGGCCACATAGCTGTAGCCGTCGTCGCGCATGGCGCGTGCCGGATAGTCGCTGGGGCGCGCCATCACAAACTCGAACCGGCCGGCTTTCATGCCGGTTTCCAGCGTCAGAAACTCCCGTGCAAACACCACGTTGACTTTGGTTTTCAGGGCATTTCCAATGGCATTGGCCAAGCCTTGGTATTTCGTGATGACCTGGGCATGGTCCAGCCCGCCGGAGGTGCCTTCACTGACGACCAGCACCGGCGAATTGTCAGCCTGGGCCGTGGCAGACAGGAGTAGGAGGAGGGCCAAACACCATCCGTGCAGAGAATACAGGGCGCGCATACTTTTGTGTGTGTGAGCTATTGGGCGAGTCGCGCCGCATGTTCAGCGGGGGTGTGAACAGGGGCTGCTTTCATCATAACGGCTCTGATGCGGCAATAAAAAAAGCCCTCGCGGTTTTTCGGGAGGGCTTTTGAGGTCAGCGGTGCTTAATGGTTCACGGGTGAATTCGGATCCAGCAGCAGGGCCATGATGTGCTTGACCTGCTGCTCGTTCAAAATACCCTTGTGGCCGGCCCGCGGCATCTGCGAGCAGGCGTTGTAGGCCCGCGCGTTCCAGATCTTGCCCCAGGTGTACTCCACGATCGGCTTGGCGGCCGGATCATTCGGGTTGGCCACCCCGCGCAGCTTGCCGTAGTTGTATAGGCTCGGGCCCAGCGTGCCAAACGAGATTTCCTGCTTGCTGATCTGGTGGCAGTTGTAGCAGTTGCCGCCATTCTCGCTGCCCGCCGCATCGGTCCAGGTCAGGCCACGGCCGCTCTGGGCGATCTTCTCGCCTTCCTGCCAGTCGCCCAGGAACTTGCCGTCCGCAGGCCATTGGATGGTCTTCATGTTGGATTCTTCAATGGCCTTGGCCACCTTCTCGTCAATCGGCTTGCCGGCCACGTCGGCAGCACTGCACTCGCGGTTGGCATCGTCCTGCACCAGGCGGTCCACCTTGGCCTGACCTTCGTCGCGGAACGAGGCCTTGACGATGTCGGCGGTGAGCTTGTCGAGTTCAGAGCCGCTGGGCACGATGGCACAGCCGGCCAACACGATGGCCACCACGGCGGGGGCAATGAATTTGATCGGTTTTTTCATGTCGCTGCTTCCTTATCGCTTGATCGCCGGGGCAACGGATTCAGCCCCCTTGGCATTGACGCCCATGTACACGCCCAGAGCGATGGTGGCATCGCTGTCAAACAGCGGGTAGGGGAAGCGCTGCTGGCGGTAGCAGTCGTTCAGGCGCAACTGCTGGCCCCACATCTGACCATTGGAGACGCGGTAGGCCGGCCAGGCGGCAAAACCCACGCCGTTACCCGGATTCTTGGTCAGGTTGGGCAGGTCCTGCAGCCGGATGCGCTTGCCATCTTCGCCGTGGCAGGAGGCGCAGGCAAAGTCGTGCGGGCCACCGCGCATGAAAAACAGGCGCTTGCCAACCTCGTACAGGGTCTTCTCCTGCTCATGACTCTGGGGCAGGTTGAACTTCATGTCGCGCGATTCGGCGGCGATCCAGGTGGCCAGTGCGGTGATGTTGTTTTGCTCGCCCTTGCCAAACGGCGTTTTGGCAATTTCGGCGGCATTGAAGCCTTGCAGGCTTGCCATGCAACTCAGCAGGCGCGACTCAAGATCCTGCACGCGCTTGGTGTCGGAAAAATAGCGCGGCAACTCCACAAAGGCGCCCTTGACGACGCCCGCTCCTTTGCCCAGATCACACTGCTCCAGCGAAGCATTTTTGGGGCCGCGCTTTTGCTTCCACAGGTCTTCGCCTTTGGCTTCAAACAATTCGGCGGGGTTGCCGTCCGCGAGCATGGCGCGGTACTCCGCAATGCCGTCCGAGGCCGACTTCTGTGCCAGCGCACTGCCCGCCAGCATGACGACCCCGAGGGCCATGGTCATTTGTTGTGTGTATTTCATATTCACCTTGTTTGTGATTGTGAAATTCAGGAAACCGTCGCTTCGTCAGTACGGGTGTCGCCCTTGGTGTCCTTCCAGGTC
>OFPK01000013.1_pt1 | contig 84210 bp, 81 predicted proteins | sample 1542601 | NCBI WGS metagenome assembly OFPK01 (sample SAMN05503968, study PRJEB24370) | sediment metagenome | isolation source: lake sediment | place: USA: Lake Hill lake, St. Paul Island, Alaska | collected 2013 | reverse complement strand
GCCCCGGCGCGCGCCAGCGTGCGCGCGAACTGCGCCCCCAGGCCACTGGACGCGCCCGTGATGAAGGCCACGCGGCCCGAAAGATCGATGCTGTAAGCCATCTGGCAAGCCTTTCAGAAACAAAATAGAACGACCGTTCGATTTTTGCCGGCAACCGAATTAAAATCAGTCGCACATCCGACAGTCCGAGTGCAGGACTGCACGGTAACATGACTTCATTATCAAGCTCAAGCGAGAGACGCCCCCCATGACACAAGAAGAAATTCTGGCCCAGTATGGCCCCCGTGAAGCAATGGAATACGACGTGGTGGTGGTTGGTGCCGGCCCCGGCGGTCTGGCTACCGCCATCCGCTTGAAGCAACTGGCGGCCGAGAAAGGCCAGGAGGTCTCGGTGGTGGTGCTGGAAAAAGGCTCCGAGCCCGGCGCCCACATCCTCTCGGGTGCCGTCATGGACCCGCGCGCCCTGACCGAACTCTTGCCCAACTGGAAAGAAATGGGCGCGCCGCTGAACCAGCCCGTCACCGGCGACGACGTGCTGTTCCTGTCGGAAACCTCTGCCCGCCGCACGCCCAACTTCCTGGTGCCTGACTGCTTCCACAACGACGGCAACTACGTCATCAGCCTCGGCGTGCTGACCAAATGGCTGGGCGAGCAGGCTGAAAGCCTGGGCGTGGAAATCTTCCCCGGCTTCGCGGCGGCGGAGGTGCTGTACAACGACGATGGCTCGGTCAAAGGTGTCGCCACTGGCAACCTCGGCATTGGCAAGGACGGCCAGCCGCATGAGGGCTTTCAGCTCGGCATGGAGCTGCTCGCCAAGTACACCGTGTTTGCCGAAGGCGCGCGCGGCCACCTGGGCAAGCAACTGATCGCCAAATTCAAACTAGACGAGGGCCGTGACCCGCAAAGCTACGGCATCGGCATCAAGGAGCTGTGGGAGATCGATCCGGCCAAGGCCCAACCCGGCCGCGTGGTGCACACCGCCGGCTGGCCGATGGACAACGAAACCTATGGCGGCGGCTTCCTCTACCACCTGGAAGGCAACAAGGTCACGCTCGGCTTTGTCACCGGCCTGGACTACAAGAACCCGTATCTGAGCCCGTTCGAGGAAATGCAGCGCTGGAAGGCCCACCCGGCCATCCGCGCCCACATCGAAGGCGGCAAGCGCATCGGCTACGGCGCGCGCGCCATCACCGCCGGCGGCCTGCTGAGCTTGCCCAAGAGCGTGTTCCCTGGTGGTGCCCTGGTCGGCTGCGATGCCGGCTATTTGAATGCCAGCCGCATCAAGGGCAGCCACGCCGCCATCAAGACCGGCATGCTGGCGGCAGAAGCCGCTTATGCGGCCGTCACCAGTGGGCGCCAGCACGACGAGCTGGTGGCCTACCCGGTGGCCTTTGCCCAGAGCTGGCTGTTTGAGGAACTCGACCGTTCGCGCAACTTCAAGCAGTGGTTCAAGAAGGGCAACACCATCGGCGCCCTGATGACCGGCATCGAACAGTGGCTGCTGCCCAAGCTGGGCATCAAAACCCCGCCCTGGACCATCCACCGCAAGACGCCCGACCACCTGGCCCTGCGCCCGGCGGCTGAGTGCCCGCCCATCACGTATCCGAAACCGGACGGCAAGCTGACCTTTGACCGCCTGAGCAGCGTCTTCATCAGCAACACCAACCACGAAGAAAACCAGCCCGCGCACCTGACGCTGAAAGACGCCAGTGTGCCGGTGGGCATCAACCTGGCCAAGTACGCCGGCCCTGAGGCGCGCTACTGCCCGGCCGGCGTCTACGAGTTCGTGAAGAACGACGACAACAGCGACCGCCTGCAGATCAACGCGCAAAACTGCGTGCACTGCAAGACCTGCGACATCAAGGATCCGACGCAAAACATTGTGTGGGTGACGCCGGAAGGCGGCGGCGGGCCGAACTACACAAGCATGTAAATCGCCAAACAAACAAAACGGGGCCAGATGGCCCCGTTTTGTTTTAGTCCTTGGGCTGTCCGGTATGTGCGGAGCAGTCAGTAGCTAGAGTCTTAATGTCCGCATTCCTCAGGCGTGAAGCTGATTCAATTGCCGGGCAATGATGTCATGGTTGAGCCACAGCACCGGACCCGCGGGGGCAGACGATTCGAGGAACATCAGAGGCCCGGTGGCTTCGATGACGAGACTGCTGAGCAGGTCGGTGACCAGGTTTTTACTGTCTTTGTGCATCTTCTGAACTTCGTCCGAGGTACCGATGGTCAGGTCGGCCTGCGCCGGGCTATTGGGCATGGGCCAGGCTGCAAAGTTGCGGAAGTCCTGCATCACATCGCTGCGCTGAAAATCAAGGACCTTCTGAAGAACATCTTCCAGCGTGACCTCGTCGGCCAGAAGCGCACGGCAGGCCTGCCATTGCGCCTCGGCCCAGTCAGCGCCACCCTCTTTTTTCAGCGCGTTGAGGAGCAGGATCAGCGGCAGCTCGACGCCAGCGAAGATATCGGACGAGTTGGTCCGAATTTCCGGGCAATTGAAAACCGTTGCCTTGATGTTATTGCTCCACGCCGTCTGGGCAATGCGCTCCAGCCGCATCTTGGCCTGCCCCTGGGTGTAGTTGGTGTAGGTCTGCCACTCGTAGCGGTCGCCAATGAGAATTTCCGTCCCGTGGTAACCGTAGGCCGAGTAGCGAACCTCGCCGCCTGAGGCTGCCACGCGCGCGCGGATCACCGCACTGGCGTCAATGAGATGCTGGAACGTGTTGGCCGACACTTCATCGAAGTTCTTCAGAATCAGCTTGCCCAGATCGCTGTCCAGCAGCGTCTGGGACGACAGGAAACGGTCCCCACGCCCTTTGTAGACGCGGTTGGCGATGGCCAGGAACACCTTGGCCTTGGGAATGCCACCTGCCATCGTGTGGGCAAAGAAGACATTGCGGCCATCAGGAATCATGCCATTCAGAATGGCCATGACTTCGGCCAGCGAATCCCTGAAACGCTTGACGCCGACTTCCCGGCATTTTTCGATATGCGCCCAGTCCAGCTTGTCGTCGATCCAGGTCTTGAGCGTCAAGCTCCCAAGTAAATCGGTGGGCGTGGGTTCACCAACCGGCGCATCGAGATCGAAACCCGCCATCAGCGGCACATTGATGATTTTTCCACCCAGTCCGCGCTCAGCCGCCGCCAACTCTTCGTCGTTCAGAGGGCGCAGCGCGTTGTTTTCGTCGCGCCGCCCAACGGTGATGCCGACGATCTTCATCCCCGCCTTGCGCGCTTCATTGACGAGGCCATTGGCATAACCTCGTCCAAAAAGTTCGCCGAACAAGACGAACACATCGCCCTGGCGAAAAATATTTTTCTGTGGCAGTTGATGCAAAGAGATAGGTGTATTCATATCGACATTATTACTTCTCAGTGGGCATGCCAGTGCCGATGTCAGCCTGGCCGTCAGCTGCATCGCGCCTCGCAGCAGGTAGTCAAAAAGTCACCGCAAGGTCTCGCTGCGCCGTTAGCAAAAACCAGCGTCACGTCCGCGCTTGCCCAAACTTGAACTCCGGCGGGTCGCTCGCAGGACACGGTTGCAGCCGGGGTGACTTTCACCCGCGCCACCTAGAATATCCTCCACAGCGGCCTGCTGGTTCAGCCCCGGCCCGTCTGAACAGAAACAAGAGGCAGCGATGACGCGGAGCAAAACGGGTACGCGAACCGAGTGGGCGAAAGGATGGGCGCCAGTGTCAGCGCCAGCCCTGCCGCCTGTGCTGGCCTTCTTTCGACACATCCTGCGGCACCTTCTGCTGGCTCTGCTGCTGGGGCTCGGCGCCACGGCCCAGGCCGCGGACGCGCCCGGTGCTGTCGACGCGTTGGCGCCGTCACTGCAGCCGCTGGGCCAGCACATGCGCCTGCTGGTCGAGACCGGCGCCCGCCTGAACTTGGAAGCAGCCAGAGAAGCCTTCACCACGGAAGCACGCCCGCCCGCCAGTTCGCCCGTTACGACGCCCGTCATTGGGCTGGGCATTGGGCATCGCCCGGTGTGGGCACATGTCGTGATCGAGAACCCCACGGACCAGCCCCTGACGCGGCTGCTGGCCGTGAAACCGAGCTGGACGGACGAGCTTGATGTGCATGTCGTCCATCCGGCGGGCGACAGCACCAGCTGGCACACGGGCGATGCCCTGGCCGGCGCCCTGCAGCTGGACGATGCGCTGGGCTACCTCTTCCCGCACAGCTTCCCGCCGGGGCGCAGCGAGGTGTTGATCCGTGTCGCCACGCCGGACCCGATGATCCTGAGCCTGCAACTGCTGACGCCGCAAACCCAGGCACGGCAAGCCAAGTTTGCGCACTACAGCTACGGCGTGCTGTACGGCTTTCTTGCCGCGCTGTCGATTCTCAACCTGATCATGTACTTTGGTCTGGGCCGGCGCAACAGTCTGTATTACGCCCTGTTCCTGCTGAGCTTCATCGTCGTGAACCTGTCCTACACCGGTCGCGGCCTGGCCTGGCTGTGGCCCGAGGCGCCTTATCTCCAGCGCTATGTCATCCTGGTCTTCATGGTGCTCATGGCCTGCGCGGGCCTGAAGTTTGCCCGTGAGTTTCTAGAGCTGGACCAGCTGGCACCCACGCTGGGGCGCGGCCTGCGATGGGCTTGCCGTTCCGTGATCACCTGGATGCTGATGGCGGTCATCTTCGACCTGCACGAAGCGGCGGTCTACACGGCGTTCCTGGTGAGCGGCCTGTTCTCGGTGGCCTTGATTCCGATCGGCGCCTTCGCCCTGCGGCGCGGGCAGGCGGCGGCCGGGTATTTCCTGGCCTCGGGCATCGCGGCCACGGTTGGGCTGTGCGCCACCACGTTTTCGGTCTGGGGCTTGCTGCCCTTCACCCCATGGACCTACCGCGGCGTGGAGATGAGCACCATGACCGAAGCCCTGCTGCTGCAACTGGCGCTGGCGCATTTCATCCGCGCGCAGATACACAAACGCCTGGATGCCGAGCGCGATGCACGGGTGGATGCCTTGACCCAGTTGGCCAATCGGCGCGGCTTTCTCGAACAGGCCGAAGTGGCCTGCCATGTGGCCGTGCGGCACCAGCGGCCGCTGGCGGTGGTCATCCTGGACATCGATCATTTCAAGCACATCAATGACCACCACGGCCACGCGGTCGGCGACGAGGTACTGGTCAACGTGGGCCAGACCCTGGCCCGCCTGACCCGAAGCGGCGACTGCGTGGCGCGCTGGGGCGGCGAAGAGTTCATCATGTTGCTGCCGGAGACGGACCTTGAGACCGCCACCCATTTTGCCGAGCGGGTTCGTTGTGAGCTCGAAGAGATGGTGGTCATCGCCAAGGCGGGCGTGCGGGTCCAGATCACGGCCAGTTTTGGCGTGGCCCAGTTGAAGCCCGGTCAGCCCCTGGAGAAACTGATCATCGCCGCCGACGGTGCGCTCTACAGCGCCAAGCAATCGGGCCGCAACCGGGTGGCACACGCTGACTAGGGCCGGCGTGCGGTAACAAGGACAATGGAAACCACCGCCAGCGCCATCGCGTCACCTGGCGATTACGTGGCCCAGGTGCAGGCCGCGCTGGCACCGCTGGCCGATGCGGACCAGGCACAGCAGATGCGCGCCTACCTGCGCAACCAGTTTCCCTTCCTGGGCCTGCCCACCCCGGTGCGCCGCGCGACGGTGGCGGCTCTGGGCCGGGTGCGCTTCGATGCCACGGGCGTGCTGCAGGTGGCGCATCTGCTGTGGCAACTGCCGCAGCGCGAATACCGCTACACCGCCATCGACCTGCTGGCGCAACACGTCAAGGTGTTGACGCTGCAGCACGTGCCCGCCCTGCTGGCGCTGGCGCAGCGTGAGCCCTGGTGGGAAACCGTGGACGGGCTGGCCGGCGTGGTGGGCGATCTGATCCTGCTCGGCCGCCAGGCCGACCCGCAAGCGCAGCGGCTGATGGACGCAGCACTGCAGCACGAGAGCCTGTGGCTGCCACGCATCGCCATGATCCACCAGCTGGGCTGGCGCCTGCAGACCGACACCGAGCGCCTCTACGGCTACGCCTTGGCGCTGGCGCCGGAGCAGGACTTCTTCCTCCGCAAGGCCATCGGCTGGGCGCTGCGCGACTACGCCAAATGGGCGCCCGACAGCGTGGCCCGCTTCGTGGCGCAGCACGCAAGCCGGTTCTCGGCACTGACGGTGCGCGAAGCGACGCGGGGCATCAGGCACCGCTGACCCGCCCGCGGGCCCAGGGCCCTGTTCAGTGCGCGAGCACGAAGTCGATGAAGCCGCGCTCCACCGAGGTGGACACCAGTTTCACGCGCAGCGGCTGCCCCACCCTGAGCTCCGGCAGGTCACCCATGAGCCGGCCTTCGGCTGGCGGCTCGAAGATGCGCACCCAGGTGCCGCTGGGGTTGATGCCGGTGACCAGGCCTTCGAAGCGCTGGCCGATGTGTGAATGCAGCAGCAGGGCCGCTTCCGACTTGCGCATCTGCCGCTCCACCTTCTGTGCGGCATCTTCCTGCGCGGTGCAGTGGGCGGCCAGTTCGGCCAGCTCGGCGTTGCTGTACGGCGGCTTCTCCCCGGCCAGCGCGGCCTTGAGCAAACGCTGCGTGATGAGGTCCGGAAAGCGGCGGTTGGGCGCCGTGGAGTGCATGTAGTCCTGCACCGCCAAGCCAAAGTGACCAATGGGTTCGCCTTGCGGCCGCTCCACCACGTACTCGCCCGAGCCCATCAACTTCACGATCACCAGCGACAGATCGGGAAAGCGCAGCGGGTCAAGCTTGTGCTGCTTGGCCAGGAAGGCCTCCAGCGCCTTGGCATCGGGCTCGTTGGGCAGTGTCGTGCCGTAGCTCTTGACCACGTCCACAATGCGCAGCCAGCGCTCAGGCGAGCGCACCACCCGCCGCAGCGAAACTTGGCCCTGCGCCGCCAGAAAGCGGGCGGTGCAGCCGTTGGTGGCGATCATCAGTTCTTCGATCAGCTGGCGCGCCCGGTTCTGCGGCTGCAGCCGGATCTCGGTGATGCGCTCGCCATCAAACTGGGCACGCGGCTGGAAGGTTTCGAACTCCAGCGAGCCTTCGGCACGTCGCAGCACGCGCAACTTCTGGGCCAGGTCGTCCTGCAGGCGCAACTGGGTATCCATGCCTTTGATGCGGTGCGCGGCGGCCGGCAACTCAGCCTTGGCTTCGATCCACTCAGACACCGCGTCGTAGGCCAGTTGCGCCTTGTTGCGCACCCGGGCGCGGTAGATCACGGCGTTGGTCAGCAGGCCGTCGTTGCTGAATTCCATTTCGCACACCACGGCCAGTCGATCCTGATCTGGGTTGAGCGACGTGAGATCGGTGCACAGGCGCTCGGGCAGCATCGGGAAGATGCGGGCCGAGGTGTAGACGGTGGTGGTGTTGATGCGGGCATGCTCGTCGATGGGCGAGCCTTTCTTGACCAGGGCATCCACGTCGGCCACGGCCACGAACATGCGCACCCGGCCGTGAGGCAGCGCTTCGCCCACGGTGAGCTGGTCGAGGTCACGCGAGTCGTCGTTGTCGATGGAGCACCAGGGCAGCACGCTCAGGTCGCGGATGCGGCTGTCTTCCTCGTGGGCCGGGCCTTTGAGCCGGTCCAGCTGCTGCTGCACCGCGGGCGCAAACTCGGGTTGCAGGCCACGGCTGAACATGGCCCAGGTGGCAATGGTGGTCAGATCGGTGCGGTGATGAATCAAGGCTCGGCTCATGGGGCTCCCTGTTGGTTGCTGCCTAGTTTAATTGTGCCCTGTGGCGCCAACGCATGGTGCGTGAGCCCAAGCCGAAGCCGGCAAATTCAGGCCGTGATCCCAAGCCTTGACGACCCAGCAAAAAAATAAGCAACGCCACTTCCGTATTTGGCGTACAATACACACGTTGCTGCAATTTGCTTACCTTTGCAGCACTGTTGTCTGACACGGTTTGCGGCACCTTACACGCCGCATCCGCACCTTACTGGCCGATAGTTCCGGCCCTCCCGGTCGTCAAACTCCCCCAGCGGCGAGCTTTACCACCGGTCTCATTTTTTCCCTCCCTGACCGAATCCTTGACCTGGACCCAAGCACTGGATTAACTTCCGGCACCTGGAACCCCGGTTCTCCTGTATGCCTGGCTTGTCGCCAAGTGTCAGTTACGTTGATGGTTTTTTAACCAAGACCGTCATTCCCCCCGCGCCGCGCGGTTCATTGAAACCGCGGTCGCTTTTTTGAAAGATCCCAAAATGGGTAAGAAACTTTACGTCGGCAACCTCTCCTACTCGGTAGATGACCAATCCCTGAATCAAAACTTCTCTGACTTCGGCACCGTTTCGTCTGCCAAGGTCATGATGGACCGCGACAGCGGCCGCTCCAAGGGCTTCGGCTTTGTGGAAATGTCGAGCGACGCTGAAGCCCAAGCGGCCATCAGCGGCATGAACGGCAAATCGGTCGATGGCCGTGACATGGTGGTCAATGAAGCCCGCCCGATGGAACCGCGTACCGGTGGCGGCGGCGGTGGTGGCTACGGTGGTGGCCGTCGCGAAGGCGGCGGTGGCGGCGGTGGCGGCGGCTATGGCGGCGGCGGCAACCGTTACTAAAGTCTGAACCTCAGATGAAAAAAACCGGCCTTCTGGCCGGTTTTTTTTCGTCTGCGCCGCAGTGCGGCCGGGCTTTACGGATTGCCGAGGTAGTCGCGCTTGCCGATCTCGACGCCGTTGTGGCGCAGGATGGCGTAGGCCGTGGTCACGTGAAAGTAGATATTCGGAATGGCGTGGCCCAGCAGGAACTGCATGCCCTTGTAGTGGGTTTCCTTCTCGCCGCGCTTGACCACAATGTCCTTGTCCTCGGTGCCATCGATCTGCGCCGGGGTGAAGCTCTGGACATAGGCAATGGTCTTGGCGATGCGGGCCTTCAGCTCCGCCAACGTCTTCTCGTTGTCCTCATAGGCCGGAATCTCCATGCCTGCCAGGCGTGACACCAGGCCCTTGGCGGTATCGCAGGCAATCTGCACCTGCCGACCCATGGGCAGCATGTCCGGGTACAGGCGAAAGCTGGTCAGCACGGCGTCGTCCAGCTTTTTGGCATCCAGATGGGCCTGCGCCTTGTCCAGGATGTTGGACAGGTTGCTCAGGATGTTGACAAAGCGCGGCACGCTGGCCTGGTACATGGAGATGGTCATAAGTAATTCCAGAAGGGAAACAGGGGTGATCTAGGGGCGCCCATGTTAGCGCCGACGCCCGTCTCACGTGTTTGCAAGGGCTTTGTAGCCCGCCGTGTGCGCCGCCGCACGGCCGGCCACGGATGCGATGACATGCCTCGGTTTGCCTGCCACAATCACCATCAGCACGCGCAACCTGGTTGCGCCATGGGCCAGTTCCATGGCGCTGTTTTTTCAGTCATAAAAGCACAAAGGGAATGACGATGGCAAAGTTTTCGATCTTGGCACTGAACCCGACCTTGACCCGCATGACGGCCAAACGCCGTGCGCTCCTGTACGGTGGCGCCTTCGCATCAGCGCTGCTGCTGGCCGGCTGCGCGGTGGAATTGGAAAACAAACAGGCGGCCCAGGAAGTGGCGCAGCTCGCGAAGCCACCCGGTTCGGTCTACATCGGCTGGCGCGTGTTCCAGGACAAGTGCGCGAGCTGTCACGGGCCTGCGGCCACCGGCACGTCCAACGCGCCCGATCTGTTGCCCAAAGTGCGCGACATGAGTTCGCGCCAGTTCGTGAGCCTCGTGCTCCAGCGCTACGACTGGAATCTGCCCCCAGACCAGGCCAAGGGCGATGCTGCCGCCAGGGAAGCACTGGTCGAGGTGATCATGCAACGCAAGGAAGCGCCGCTCACCATGCCCGCGTGGGAAGGTGAACCGCGTGTCAGCGCCCATATCGTGGACCTCTATGCCTATCTCTCGGCGCGCGTCGAAGGGGCACAGGGGCCAGGTCGGCCGACGCCATAGTTTGCGTCGACTCGTTTCAGCGCTTGAGCTGACGCAGGCTGGGGTGACGGCAACTTCGAGCCGCTATTCGAGGCGCTGCAAGCCGCAGCCAGATTGGCCACGGCTTGCGGATGACGCCGCCGTTACAGCGGCTTGACCTGCACCCGGCGCCACTTGATGGGGCCGCCGGTGACGCCCTTGACGCCGGGGCCGAATTGCAGCGCAAACGGGCCGCTGGCGAACTTGCTGTTCTGGATGTTGGCGGTAACGACCCCGTTGAACTTGACCATCAGCTCCGCACCCTTGGCCTGGATTTCGAGGGTGTTCCACTTGCCACCGGCCTTGTGGACCGTCGGCACAGGCACGGCCGCAAAGTTGACGATGGCGCCGGTGGCATAGATCGGATCGGGGCGGATGTCCCAGACGTTCACTTCGTAGGCGTTGTCGGCGCTGATCTTGGCGGGATCGGTGGCACGGATAAAGATGCCGCTGTTGGTATCGGTTTCGGCCCAGAACTCGGCATAGATCACGAAGTCCTTGTAGCTGCTCTTGGAAACCAGGAAGCCGCTCTTGCCCTTGTCGGCCACGATGGCGCCGCCTTCGGTGCGCCAGTTGGCGTCGCCAACGATGTTCCAGTTCTCCAGCCCCTTGTCGCCGTCGATCAGCGTGACCCAACCCGGCCCTTGGGGATGACTGGCACAGCCCAGGACTGTGAACGCGACAAGCAGCAAACTCACGCAAATGGAAGCCAAACGTTTCATGTGGATATCTCCTCAGTTGTTATGGTGCTCGGCCAGGGACCGAGCGGACACACTGTAGCAGCCTGAGCGTCCCTGCTCCTCGTTGCGGGGCGCTGGCTCAGATCACGTTGACCCGCACCTTGGTCAGTGTCACCGAGAGTTCGTGCTGCTTCTTATTGGCGGGGTTCTGCTCGTACACCGTGTCGAGCAACTCCTTGATCTCGCCAAGCAACTGGTCGCTGCGACCCACCTTGGTCAGCTGGACGATCAGCAGTCCGCACAGGTTCATCATGATGGTCTCGTTGTTGGGCAGCTCCTTCAGCGCCTTCTTGAGCAGCACAATGGCCTCGCCCAGCTTGCCTTCCTTGCCCAGCGTGACGCCCTGGTTGTTGATGTCGATGACTTCCTGGCGGGACGCCTGGATGAGCGCACGTCCGACGTCGCCCAGCTGCTCGCTCTCGAACAGGGCCTGAACCTGGCGTGAGACTTCGGCGTTCTCGTGGTTGTTCTTCACCACATCGCGCAGCAGGGCACTGGCCTCCTCCGTCTGGCCCAGCATGAACTTGGCCTTGGCCATTTCCATGGTGACGTTGGCGCTCATCTTGCCGCCCAGCTGCTCGCGGATCTCGCTGGCCGCGGCCATGGCGGCGACGGCTTTCTCCGTCTGCCCCATGTTCTTGTAGACCAAGCTCTCCGTCACGGCGGTTTCCAGCGCCGCCTCGGGGTTGTCCTTGAACTCTTTCTTGCATTGGGCCAGCACTTTGATGGCGTCGTCCGGCGCGTTCTTGGCAGAAAACACCTTGGCCAGCCCGGCAAATACCGAGGGGCTTTTGCGGGGGGAGAATTCGCTGAGCTTGAGGGTTTTTTCAAACGCGGCCTGCGCGATATCCAGTTCCCCGTTCCTGTAGGCCGCCTCGCCCAGCGCCTTTTGCCGTGCGGTCGAATTGGGCGAGAGCTTGATCGCGTTCAGCAGCACCTGCTGCGACTGCTCGGCATCACCCATGGCGTCGAACGTCTTGACCAGCCAGTCCAGGGCCTCCATGTACATCCGGTTTTCGGCCAGCACTTCCTTGAAGATCTTTTTGGCGACCTCGTAGTTTTTGAGCTGGTACTGGATCTTCCCCAGCCCGGTCTTGGCCCAGGGCACGCTGCGCACGGCCAGCACCGCGTCAAACAGCTCGCCGGCCTCTTCATAGTGGCCGACCGTCAGGAGCAGATCGCTCTTGATCCGCAGCAGCTCCTGCAGGTTGAGCGGTTTTTCCTTGATGCGCGCATCGCATTGCTCGATGGCGCCCAGGTAATTCCTGGCCTTGATGGCCTCTTCAATCACGCGCAGCGACTGTTTTCTGGCGGCGAGCTTTTCCAACCGGTTTTCCAGGATGTCCAGGTTGATGGGTTTGAGCAGGTAGTCATCGGGCTTGACCTCGGCCGCACCCATGACCATGTCCGGGCTCTTTTCCGCGGTGACCATGATCCAGATGGTCGAGACGCCCATGAGGTTGCCCAGCCGGGCTTCCTCCAGGACCTGCTGCCCGTTCTGCCCGCCCCCAAGGTTGTAGTCGCAGATGACGATCTCGTAGCTGTTCATCCGCAGCTGCTCCAGGGCTTCCTTGCCGTTGGCTGCGGTGTCAACCTTGGGAATGCCCATTTCCCGGACGATATTGCGCAGCATGGTGCGCATGCCCTGAAAATCGTCAATGATCAGAACGTGGGCATTTTGAAGTTGCGTACTCAGCATCGCTTGGTTTCCTCAAAAATCACGTTCACGGCAGTTTGACCACGAAGCAGCCACCGCCAAGGGCGCCGCCATTCTCGATGGTGAGAGTGCCTTGCCGCTCACCGTTTTTGTGCATGCGCGCGGCACGCGATGCGAAATAAAAGCCCAGGCCGGTGCTGCCGCTGGAGAAGCGGATGCCTTTGTGGACATCGCCCACCACGTCCTGCAACATGCTGGGCGGATAGCCGTTGCCGTTGTCCTCCACCCGCAACTCAAGGAAGCCGCCCTCGCGGCGGGCGAACACGCGGATCTTGTCCCGGGTGTACTGGCTGGCATTGTTCAGGGCATTGATCAGGATCCCGGTCATCAGGTCGCGGTCGATGTACCAATAGCAGTCTTCATCACACTCGACGCTGATGGTGATGCCCTTGAATTCCATCAGGGTCTTGCTCTGCAGCACCGCCTGCTCGATGACATCGGAGACCGACTGTTCCGCAAGGTCCATCGGGTAGATCGACTGGTCGAACTTGTAGAGGCCGAGCAGCTGGATGAGGTTGGAGTTCATCCGGTTCGCCTCGTAAACGACCACCCCCAGACTTTTATAGGTCTGGGTATCGCCCTTCTGTCGGCAATCCATGGCGATTTTTTCCAGCGCGCTGACCTGCATCATCAACGAGTTCTTCATGTCGTGGATGGATGAGGCGATGTAGTCCGTGAAGTTGATGTCTTCCTGTGGCATCGTGTTTTCCCTTTCTTGCTCCCTAAGCCCCGGCCGTCTCCGGCCATACGTCTTGCACGGCAACCACAAAGCGATTCCAAGCTGGCCGGTCCGCCCGATCCAGTGCGCCAGCCGTGCAGGCTGTTCGATGACATTGTCATCGATGCCGATGACTGGCAGATTACGCGCGGCTGGCCGCCGCCCAAGGGCGTGGGCAGGTAAGATCACACCCTTAATTGCGGAGATATTTGGAATGATCAGGTTCAGCGACGATCACGTCTGGGTCAAGGCCGAAGGCGATACCGGCGTAGTAGGCATCACCACGCATGCCCAGGACACCCTGGGCGACATCGTGTTCGTGGACCTGCCGGCCATCGGCAAGCAGCTGGCGCAAAAAGACGTGGCCGGCGTGGTGGAGTCCGTCAAAGCGGCGGCCGATGTCTACATGCCGGTCGATGGCGAAGTCATCGAAGTGAACGAAGCACTGCGCGCCGACCCTGCGCTGGCCAACAGCGACCCGCTGGGTGCCGGCTGGTTCTTCAAGATCAAGCTCAGCAACCCCGCGCAGCTCGACGCACTGATGGACGAAGCCACTTACGCGGCCTTCAGCCAGAACGCCTGAGCGCTGCGCACGCAGCGAAAAATCACTTCCAGTAGCCCGGATCGGGCAGTTCGTTGAACACCTTGCGCAACTGCTCGGCCCAGCGGTCGCGGATGGAGGCAAAGTAGGCGTCCTTGCCATCGATCTGCTTGCGCCGGCTCACCCGCAGCGCGTCGCGCTCATAGCACAGCAAATCCAGCGGCAGGCCGACCGACAGGTTGGACTTGATGGTCGAGTCCATCGAGATCAGGCAGCACTTGGCGACTTCATCCTGCGACAAGCCGCTGCCGATGACGCGGTCGAGGATCGGCTTGCCGTACTTGGACTCACCGATCTGGAAATACGGCGTCTCCTCGGTAGCCTCGATGAAATTGCCGGCCGAGTAGACGTTGAACAGGCGCGGCTCCTCGCCCTTGATCTGGCCGCCAAAGATCAGGTTGACGTTGAACTCGATGTTGAATTCCTTGAGCGATTCGGCATCGCGCTCATAGACCTTGCGCACCGCTTCGCCCACCAGCTTGGCGGCCGAGAACATATTGGGCGCCGTGGCCAGGCTCTTCTCGCCATGGTTTTCCATCTGCACCTTCAGGCCGCTGGCCACTGACTGGCTGATGGCCAGGTTGCCGGCGGTCAGCAGCACCATGACACGCTCGCCCGGCACCTCGAACACATGCATCTTGCGGTAGGTGCTGATCTGGTCCACCCCCGCGTTGGTGCGCGAATCGGACAGAAAGACCAACCCGGCTTCATTACGAACGGCTACGCAATACGTCATGGTTTGTCTTGTCTCCTGAAAATTGTTCTTGTGACTTGGCTAAATCTGAACCGTTCGCCCTGAGCGCTGTCGAAGTGCTTGCCGGCTTCGACAGGCCTGTCCTGAACTGAAGGGCTCGGCCCGAACGGCGCTACCGATGCAATAAGCCCGATCTTACTGGTCGGCGGCCGCTTCGCTGCCCTGCACCGCCACCCGCACCGACATGGCTTCGCCGCTGCCGCCGATATGGATGCCACGCATCGGGCTGGCGTCGTCATAGTCGCGGCCCACCGCCAGGCGGCACAGCTCCGGCCCGGCCGTGCGCTGGTGTGTCACGTCGAAGCCAAGCCAGGCACCGGCGCCGCCACGGGCCTGCGGCAGCCAGGCTTCGGCCCAGGCGTGCGAGGCGGCATGGGTGGCGTCGGTCAGCAGGTAACCGCTGACGTAGCGCGCCGGGATGCCGCGCGCACGGCAGCAGGCCAGGAACACATGTGCCATGTCCTGGCACACGCCCTGCCCTTGCTGCAACACCTCGGCCGCCGTGTTGTGCACGTCGGTGACACCCTGCACGTAGGACACACGGCTGAAGATGGCGTCGGTCAGGGCCTGCAAGGGCTGCGGGCCGTCCAGCTCCGTCCACACCATGCGGCCGAAGGCCTCGGCCGCCAGCGCCTCGATGGCGGCATCGGCCTCGGTCAGGCGCGTGGGCAGGGCAAAGGCCAGCGGCGGCACGGCCGAGTCGTGCGGCAGCAGCACGCCGCGTTCATCGCGCGTCTCGACCTGGCCCTGCGCCACGATGCGGATCTCGCCGTGCGTTTCGGTCAAGGAGCTGACATGGACGGCGTTGCCGTAGGCGTCGGTCTGGGTCCAGCGCCGGCCCGGGGCGTCGATGCGCCAGTTGAGCACGCGCTGGCCGCCGTCGGGGCGCGGCCACAGCCGCAGGTACTGCAGGCTGTAGCTGGCCGGCACGGCGTAGCGGTAGACGGTTTCGTGGCGGATGTCGAGCAGCATGGAGGTTCTCCTAGGACTTGAGAAATCAGCGTGAACAGACCCAGCTCAGCCGATGGGCAACAGGAAGTCCTGCGCGATGCGGTTGCCCAGATCGGCGGTGCTGTCGAGAAAATCGGTCAGCACCTCGTGCAGGCCACGGGCGGCGATGTCGTCGATACGGCTGTAGCGCAGGCGCGAGTACAGCGCGCCTGCGCGGCGCAGCGTTTCCCGCGAGCGCGTATTGGCCACCTGGCCGAGGATCTGGTGCACCTCCTTCATGCAGGCGTGCAGCGAACGCGGCATGTCCTCGCGCAGGATCAGCAGCTCGGCCACACGCTGCGGCGTGATCATGTCGCGGTAGACCTTGCGGTAGATCTCAAAGGCAGAGACCGAGCGCAAGAGCGCGCTCCACTCGTAGTACTCGCCGTCGGCCGAACTCTGCGGCGCCAGCTCGTCGAACTTCACGTCCAGCAGACGCGCCGTGTTGTCGGCACGCTCCAGGAAGGTGCCCAGGCGGGTGAAGTGGAAGGCCTCGTCCTGCAGCATGGTGCCCACGGTGACGCCGCGCGAGAGATGCGAGCGGAACTTGACCCACTCGAAAAACTTGGTCAACTCGCTGCCCTGAATGCTGCCCTGCGGCAGACCCTGCACCGAGTCGCGTGCTTCCAGCCAGGTGGTGTTGACGGTCTCCCACACTTCGGAGGTGACGGTGCCGCGCACGGCGTGGCAGTTCTCGCGCGCGGCGCGCAGGCTGGCCAGGATGGACGAGGGGTTGTCCTGGTCCACGCTCATGAAGCGCAACACGTTGCCGGCGGTGATGCTGCCGTACTTGGCGCGGTAGGCCTCTTCCAGGCCGTTGATGCCGAGCGCGGCGCCCCAGTAGCCGCCCTGCACGTTAGGCGTCTGCAAGGACATGCGGTAGCTCACCTCCAGCATGCGGGCAATGTTCTCGGCCCGCTCGGTGTAGCGGGACATCCAGTAGAGATGGTCAGCGGTACGGGATAGCATCGGTCAGTCCTCCAGTACCCAAGTGTCTTTGGTGCCGCCGCCTTGGGATGAATTGACGACGAGCGAGCCGGCCTTGAGCGCCACGCGCGTCAGGCCTCCGGGCGCCAGGCGCACCTCGCGCCCCGAAAGCACGAAGGGCCGCAGATCGATGTGGCGCGGCGCGATGCCCGACTGCACAAAGGTCGGGCAGGCCGAGAGCGCCAGCGTGGGCTGGGCGATGTACTTCTCCGGTGCCGCCTTGACGCGGGTGCGGAAGTCCTCGACCTCGGCTTTGGTGGAAGCCGGCCCCACCAGCATGCCGTAGCCGCCGGCGCCGTGCGTTTCCTTCACCACCAGCTGCTCCATGTTGGCCAGCACGTAGCTCAGTTCATCCGGCTTGCGGCACTGGTAGGTGGGCACGTTGGCGATGAGGGGCTCTTCCGACAGGTAGAAGCGGATCATGTCGGGTACATAGGGGTAGATCGACTTGTCGTCGGCCACGCCGGTGCCGATGGCATTGGCCAGTGTGACGCGGCCGGCGCGGTAGACCGACAGCAGACCGGCCACGCCCAGGGCTGAGTCGGCGCGGAAAGCCAGCGGGTCGAGAAAATCATCATCAATGCGGCGGTAGATCACATCGATGCGGCGCGGGCCCTGGGTGGTGCGCATGAACAGCGTTTCGTCATGCACGAACAGATCCTTGCCCTCGACCAGTTCCACGCCCATCTGCTGCGCCAGGAAGGCGTGTTCGAAGTAGGCGCTGTTGAAGGCGCCAGGCGTGAGCACCACCACGGTGGGGTCGTCGATGCCGGCCGGGGCGGCCTGGCGCAGGGTGTCGAGCAACAGATCCGGGTAGTGGTCGACCGGGCGCACGGGGTAGCGGCCAAAGAGCTCGGGGAACAGGCGCATCATCATGCGCCGGTCTTCCAGCATGTAGGACACGCCGGAGGGCACGCGCAGGTTGTCTTCCAGCACGTAGTAGGCCGCTTCGCCGCCGGGCAGCGCGGCGCGCACGATGTCGATGCCGGCGATGTGGGCATAGATGTCGTTGCGCACCGCCACGTCCTGCATCTCTGGCCGGTACTGCGCGTTGCAGAACACCTGCTCGGGTGGGATCAGGCCGGCCTTGACGATGCGCTGGCCGTGGTAGATGTCATGGATGAAGGCGTTGAGGGCGTTGACGCGCTGGCGCAGGCCGCGTTCCAGTTGCTCCCACTCGGCCGCCGGAATGATGCGCGGAATGATGTCGAACGGTATCAGCCGCTCCTTGCCCGCGTCTTCGCCATAAACGGCGAAGGTGATGCCGCTGCGGTGGAAGGCCGAGTCGGCCTCGGCCCGCTTTTGTGCGATGTGGGCGGCCGGCATGAGCGACAGCCAGTCCTGGTATGGGGCGTAATGCAGGCGCGTGCTCCCGTTTGGGGCATGCATTTCGTCAAAGATGTTTTTCATGGTGCATGGGCCTGTCTTGTCCAGAGACAAGAGCAAGGGCCATGCCCAGAAACGGCGCTCGGCGAATTTAGTTCGGCGCCGGCTGCGCGCGCCAGCGCCGCGGTGAGAAGCGGAACACCTGGGGGTCGGTGGCATCGACCGTGGCCTTGATCCAGCCCATGAAGGGGTAGCCGTAGGTTTCCACCCGGGTGAAGTTCTTCACCACCTCTTTGGCTTGGGCATCCAGCAGCGGCTGGTTGATCTGGTGCATGTGCGAGTCGCCATGCACCAGCACCACCTGGCCGGCAAAGGCTTGTGTTTCTTCACGCAACTGCTTGATGAAGTCGCTGTAGCCCGGCTTGGGGTGGCCGGCGCTGGCGGCTTCGAGTTCCGGGTTGGCCTGGATCACGATCAGGATGCCGGCCAGTTTCTTGGCGCGCGCCAGCGTAAAGGCCTGCGCCAGCCAGACACGGTTGGCGGCACTGCGCTCAATGAATTCCGCCACCGGGCCACCGCTGCGCGAGGTGCCGTGGTAGTTGTTGTCGCTGCCCGGCAGGTTGAGGCCAACAAACAGGGCGCCGCCCATCTCCCAGCGCACGTTCTCGCGGTAGACCGAAAAGGCCGGATCGCGGCTCTGGCGCTCCAGCGGCAGCGTGCGCTGGCCCAGTGACGTCTCACCGACAAAGAACAGTTCGCGCAATTTGGCCAAGCGCTCCAGCGGGTCATAGCGGCCGTTGTTGGCGCGGTGGCAGTCGGTCCATTCGTTATCGCCGGGCACAAAGACCAGCGGCAGCGGCGCGGCCTGGAACACACCCAGGATGTCGCGCAACACCTCGTCGCTGCAGACGCTGGAGCCGTTCTTGATGTCGCCGTCATGCACCGCGAAAGCCAGTGACTCGCGCCCCATCTCGGCCAGCATGTCGGGCAGCTGTTCACGCTCATAGTGGCTGTAGGGCGTGTCACCGAAGAGACCGAAGGACACCGGTTGCGCCGCCAGCGCAGTCGCCAGCGCCATGAGCAGGGAAAAGGACAGAAGACGTTTCATGCAAGCAATCAAAGCGAAATACGGGTCATGGCATTTTTCTTGCGAATCAGCAGCACACAGCAGGCCAGCGTCGGCAGCGCCAGCGCGGCGTAGCCAGCCCGGTAGCTGTCAAACAGGCCCGACAAGGCGCCGAACAAGGGCGGCCCGAGCACCACGCCAAAAAAGGTGAAGGCGAGTGTACCGCCGGTGGCCATGCTGGCCTGACCCTTGGGCGCCTGGCGCGCCACTTCAGCCAGGTAAACGCCGTTCCAGCCAATCGCCGAGGCGCCGAACAGCGCCAGAATGCCCCACACCAGCAGCGTGGGCATGGCCGGGTTCAGCAAGGCGGTGGCCACGCCGCACAGCGCCATCAAGGCCCCGAGCGCCACCAGCATGTGGCGTGCCCCAAGGAAGCGGTCGGCCACATAACCCCAGAACACACGCCCGGCGATGCCCGCCGTCTGCGACACCGACAGGGCAAAGCCGGCTGCCACCAGGCCGTAGGCCAGCGAGTCGTAGAGGTAAGTCACCAGGTAGGTCACCAGCGACAACTGGGTGGCCGAGAAAAAGAAGGAACAGACGGCCAGTGTCGCCAGCGCCGGCTGCCCCATGACCAGGCGGATCGGCTGGGCCAGGTTGCCCAGCAGCAAGGAACGCTGCGGATCCCGGTCCGAATCCATGGCCTGGCGCAGCGGCTGGGCCAGGGCCGCGCAGAGGACGCACAACAGCGCCACCAGCAGCAAGGCGGCTTGCCAGTTCGTCAGCAGCATCAGGCCCGGCACGATGACGCCGGCCAGCACGCCCCCCAAGGGCACGCCGGTCTGCTTGAGCGAAAACACCAGTGACATATTGCCCGGCGTCGTGGTGCGGGCCAGCAGGTGCGAACTGGCCGGCGTCACCGGCCCGTAGCCCAGGCCAATCAGCAGCGCGCCCAGCGCGATCACCGGCACCGAACTGACCGCGCACAAGGCCAGCCCCAGCGCACACAGCAGCAGGCCGGCCTGGCTGACCCGGATGGCGCCATAGCGCGCCACCGCGGCGCCGGCCGCCAGGCTCGCCAGCATGGCGCCGGCATAGACCACGGCCACATACAGGCCGACATAAGCCGAAGACACCTCCAGCGCCTGCCCGACCACGGGCGCCATCACCGGCAGGGTCAGCAAGGCCATGGCCACCATGGCCTGAATCGCCAGCGTGACGGCCAGCGGTAACCAGTTGTTTTTCACAATCGGGCTTTCAGGACGTCACGTCAATCTCGAACTGCGCATCGCCCATGTAGCGGTTCGGCCCGAACGCGGCGCTCACGGCCGCCAACTCGGCCGTCTGCCACTGGGTAAAGACCTCGCGCTCGGCATCGGTGAGCGCATCGGGCGACGGCGTGTCGCCGTACTGGGCCAGCAGCTTCAGGTACACGGTGTAAACGGGCGCCACCAGGCTGGCGTCGCCCAAGCTGGCTTCCAGGGCGGTGCGAAAGCGCTGCTCGGCGGCGCGGCGGTCGTGCTCGCTGGCGTCGTCGCCGGCATGCAGGGTCAGGGTGTAACTCATGCCGCCAGGTCGGCGGCAATTTTGCGCAAGGCCTGCTCGAAGATGTCGACCGGCTGGCCGCCAGAAATCAGGTGGCGCTCATTGATGATGACAGCCGGCACCGACTGGATGCCGGCGCGCTGGAAGAACTGCTCGCGTTCGCGCACTTCCAGGGCGAATTCGTCGCTGGCCAGAATGGCACGCGCGCGCTCCAGGTCCAGGCCGACTTCGGCCACGACGCGCAACAGCACCTCGTGGTCGGACGGGTTCTCGGCCTGGCCGTGGTAGGTCACGAGCAAGGCCTTTTTCAGGGCATGCTGTTGGGCCGGGTCTTCCAGGCCAGCCCAGACCAGCAGCCGGTGCGCATCGAAGGTGTTCCAGATGCGGCCGCGCCCTTGCGGATTGAAAGTGAAGCCGACCGCGGCACCGCGCTGGCGGATGGTCTCGCGGATCTGTGCCTGCTGCTCGGGCGTGGAGCCGTATTTTTCGCTCAGGTGCTCGGACACGTCCTGCCCTTCGGGACCCATGTGCGGGTTGAGTTCAAACGGCTGGAACTGCAATTCGGCGCTGATGTCCGGACCGATGCGGGTCAGCGCCTGCTCCAGCGCACTCAGGCCGACAGCACACCAGGGGCAGGCGATGTCGGACACAAAATCGATTTTGAGAGAGGTAGTCATATACCAATGCTAGAGCATCCGCAAAACCCTTGCAGCCGGGGGCGCCAAGGGTGTGCTGCCTTACTCGCGCCGGGCCCGACGTTTGAGCTGTATCTGGTTGGGCAAGGGCACCGAGCGGTGCAACACCTCCTCGCCCAGCCATTCGGCCGAGCGGCGCGCCCGCTGCGCCACCACCGGCAGCGGAATCTGCTGGTAATCGTCGTTGAAAACCTCGAAGCTGTAGTCGCCGCGATAGCCCAGCGCATCGAGCCGCATCACCAGCTCGGCCACCTGCTGGCTGTGCACGCCTTCGCCCGGGAACACCCGGAAGTGACGCGCGGTGTTGATGCGCTCTTCGACCGAACGGATGTCCTGCCACATGAAGTCGGCCAGTTGCACCAGGAAAATCTTCTGCGGGTCGAGCATCTCCAGTTCTTCCAGCGCGGTCTTGGTGGCGAAGGCATGGAAGGAGTCGATGCCGATGCCCAGGTTGGGGACATCCGCGCGGCACACCACGTCCCAGGCGCTGGTGAACTCGTTGATGGTGCGACCCCAGGACAGCCCTTCGTAGGCGATTTTGATGCCCAGCGGCACCGCCAGCATGGCGAGCTTGCGCAGGTCACGGGCCAAGACGTCCAGGTCTTCGCTGGCGTGCACGCTGGTGGAGGAACACACCAGCAGCACCTTGGCGCCAACGGCGTGGCACATCTCGAGCATGGACTTGGCGATATCGATCTTGTAGTCGTGCAGGTGGCCCGACAGACCTTCAAAATCGCGCAGCACCTGAAAACCCGTCACGCGCAGGCCGCTGTTGCGCACCAGCGCAATGGCGGCATCGAGCCCTTCGGCATGGCCCACCACATCGCGCGCGTTGAGCATGATTTGCGTGAAGCCGGCCTCACGCACGGCCTGCAGCTTGGCCTGGAGCGTGCCGGCCAGCGAGATGGTATCCATCCCGAAGTCGTCGAAATTACCCAGTCGTTGTGTCATGACACCACTCCTTACGGCCGCTCGTCATGCACCAACTCAAACGCCACGCTGCCGAGCCAGTTGGTCGTCAAGGCCCCCCGGTCGCCCTGGCTCAAGCCGGCGGACTCGACAAACTGGACGCCGCGCTCGCGCAAGGTCTTCACCGCGGCAGGCACGTCGAACGTGCCCAGGCCGATGCGTTGCAGGGTTTCATCGCCCTCCACATCGACAATGCCCAGTTCCGGCTCGATCAACTGCAGGTAAAAGGTCTGGCACGGACTGCGCAGGATGCGGCCTTTGGTCATGATGCCGAAGCGTTGCTGATCCGGCAGCGCTTCGAAGCCGAACAGTTCGCGGTAGAACTCGGTCCAGTCTTCCATGCGGTCGGTGCTGATGTACTGCACGATGCCAAACCAGTGCAGGCCCGCCAGCGCGGCCGGCTTCTGATCCACGGTGGGGATCGGCACGAAGTCGACGTCGTAGATGGAGAACTCTTCATAGCGGTCAACAAAATAGATGCGGCTCGAACCGACGCCGTGGATGGCCGGGATGTTGAGCTCCATCACCGCCACATGCGTGGGCACAGCCCAGGCACCCCGGTCCAGCACATGCTGGTAGGCCGCCGCCGCATCCCGCACGCGCAGGGCGATGGCCGAGATCACCGGTTTTTCGGTCGGCGTCAGGCTGGACGGCCGGTCGCTGACATGGGCATTGATGATGATGTTCATGCTGCCCTGCCGGTACAGCAGCACCTCACGCGAACGATGCCGGGCGATGGGCCGGAAACCCATCATCTCCAGCACCTGGCCCAGTGCCTGCGGCCGGTTAGTGGCGTACTCGATGAACTCGATGCCGGCCAGACCGAGCGGGTTGGCACTGTCGGCAATGGTTTCGCGTGCGTTGTTCATGGCGTGATCCTCAAATCATTGATGGATAAGGTTTCAGTCCCGCTGTGCGATCAGGCGCCGGAAATGCGTCTCCACACGTGCCGGGTCGGCCTGCAGGCCGGTAAACAGTTCAAAGGCACCGATGGCCTGCCCCACGGCCATGGTGCCGCCATCCACGGTGGCGCAGCCACGGGCCCGCGCGGCCTTGAGCAGCGCGGTCTCCAGCGGGAAGTAAACGACCTCGGCCACCCACAGCTCGGGACGCAGCAGATCAATTGGCAGCGGCATCCCCGGCAACTTGTCCATGCCGGTGGGCGTGGCATGGATCAGGCCGGACGCGCCAATCAGCGCGGTGGCCACATCGGTGCTGGCACTGGCGCGGCCGGCGCCATACAAGGGGTTCAGGCTGGCGGCCAGGGCCGAGGCCCGCACCGCATCGCTGTCGACCAGCACCAGGTGGCCGACGTTCAGGCGCAGCACGGCATGGGCAATCGCCGAGCCGGCGCCACCGGCACCCAGCAGCACCACGCGGCGCAGATCTGCCTGCGGCAAGGCGCGCTGGAAACCCCAGCTCCAGCCCGAGCCATCGGTGTTGTGGCCAATCAACTTGCCGTTGCGGTTGATGACGGTGTTGACCGCCCCCATGGCGCGCGCCTCGTCGGACAATTCATCCAGCAGGGGAATCACCGCCTGCTTGCAGGGATAGGTGATGTTCAGGCCAGCAAAGCCCATGATGCGCATCGCGGCCAGCAGCGTGGGCAAGGCCTCGACCGTGCTGCCGGTGCTGTCGAGGTCGATCAATTGGTAATGCAGTCGCACGCCCTGCTGGCGTGCCTCTTCCTCATGCATGGCGGGCGTGAGAGAGCGCTGGATGCCGGCGCCGATCAGGCCCACCAGCACCTTGCGCAGTGGCGCTTCAGGCGCCGAGGCGCTGGGCGCGCTGGCGGCTGGCGCCCGGACGTTTGCATTCATGATTCAAATTCCTGCGAAGAGAAAGGCCCGGGCGGCCCGAAAGATCGCCCGGAGCCCGTCTGATTACTTGCGAACCTTGGCCAGCTCGGTCTGCAGGTCCTTGACAGTGGCTTCGCCCACGATGGCAGCGTGCTTGGCAATCACCGGCTTCATCTTGTCACGCAGCTTGGCCACTTCCGCCGGGCTGAACTCACTGACCTGCATGCCGGCCTTCTTCAAGGCGTCGAGGGTAGAGGCAGAGGCATCACGCGAGACCTGACGCTGGTACTTGGCGGCCTCATTCGCGCTGTCCTGCAGCACCTGCTTTTCTTCGGCGCTGAGGGTGTCCCAGACCTTCTTGCTGAAGATCATCGACTGCGGGTTGTACTGGTGGTTGGTCAGGGCCAGGTATTTCTGCACTTCGGCAAACTTGTTGGCCAGAATCACGCTGAGCGGGTTCTCCTGACCGTCAATGGCGCGCTGCTCCATCGCGGCGTACAGCTCGGGGAAAGCCAAGGGCGTGGGGTTGGCGTCCAGCGCCTTGACCCAGTCCACATTGATGGCGTTGGGGATCACGCGCAGCTTCAGGCCGGCAATGTCTTCTACCTTGTTGATCGGACGCTTGCTGTTGGTCAGCTGACGAAAGCCCAGCTCCCAGTAGGCCAGGCCGACAATACCCTTGTCATTGAGCTTGGCGTGCATGGCCTTGCCGAACGGGCCATCGACCACGGCATCGGCCTCCTGGCTGTTGGCAAACAGGAAGGGGAAGTCATAGACCGCGAACTCCTTGGCCTGCGAGGCCAGGATGCCGGAGTTGAGCACCACGATTTCAATCGTGCCGCCCTGCAGCGCCGACACATTGGCGGCATCGCCACCGAGCACGCCGCCGGCGAACACATTGATCTTCATCTTGCCGCCGCTCTTGGCCGCCACCAGCTCGGCAAACTTCTCGGCCCCGGTGGCCAGCGGGTGACCCTTGGGGTTTTGCAGTGCCAGCTTGAAGGCGCGCTCCTTGATGCCCTGGGCGCCGGCCAGGCCGACGGCAGCGAGGGCCAGAACGGCAACGGCGGATTTGATGAACAGACGTTTCATGAATGTCTCCTGAGAAAAGGTATCAACGTGGTCAGGCACGCTTGGGGATAAGAGGTGGTGGCACGGCGTACCGGGTCGTGCCGCCACACTGGGAATCAGTAGAACCAGCGCAGCGGCGCCATGACCAGGTCCGGGAACAAGACCATGAGGAACATCACAATGAACTCAGCCAGCATGAAGGGCATCACGCCCCTGGTCACCTCATCCATCTTCATGCGGCCGACACCGGCCACCACATTGAGGATGGTGCCCACCGGCGGTGTGATCAGGCCGATCGAGTTGTTGATGATGAACAGCACACCGAAATACACCGGATCGATGCCGGCCTGCTTGACCACCGGCATCAGCACCGGGGTGAGGATCAGGATGGTGGGCGTCATGTCCATGGCGGTGCCCACCACCATCACCAGCACCATGATGGCGATCAGCAACATGGTTTTGTTGCCCATGAAGGGCTCCAGCATGCTCACCACCTTGCTCGGCAGGTCAGCCACGGTGATCAGCCAGGACGACACCATGGCCGCCGCCACCAGGAACATCACGATGGCCGTGGTGCGGGCGGCAGTGACAAAGATCGGGTACAGCGCCTTGAGCGGCAGTTCGCGGTAGATCACGGCAGCCACGAACAGGGCGTAGACCGCCGCCACCACGGCGGCCTCGGTTGGCGTGAACACGCCCATACGCAGGCCCACCAGGATGATCACCGGCAGCATCAAGGCCCAGAAAGATTCGCGCGCCGCTCTCAGGATCTCCGCCCGTGTCTTGCGCGGGGGCAGTGCCAGGTTTTCCGTGCGGCCGACCCACCACCAGGTGATGGCCAGCCCAAGGCCGATCAGGATGCCGGGGAAGATGCCGGCGATGAACAGCTTGCTGATGGAGACGTTGGCCGAAACGCCAAAGATCACAAAGCCGATGCTGGGCGGGATGATGGGGCCAATCACGCCGGAGGCGGCGATCAGGCCGCCCGAGCGGGCCTTGTCATGACCGGCCTTGACCATCATGGGCAACAGCAAGGCCGTGAGCGCCGCGGCATCCGCCACGGCCGAACCAGACAGCGCCGACAGCAGGCAGGCGGCCAGGATGGTGACGTAGCCCAGGCCGCCCTTGACGTGGCCAACCAACGCCAGCGCGAAATTGACGATGCGCTGCGATAGGCCGCCGACGTTCATGATTTCGCCGGCCAGCATGAAAAAGGGCACGGCCAGCAGCGGGAAGCTGTCAGCGCCGGTGATGAAGTTCTGCGCCAGGATCTGGGCGTCGAAAATGTCCAGGTGCCACATCAGCGCGACACCGCTGGCCAGCAGGGCGTAAGCAATCGGGATGCCCAGCATCATGGCGCCGAGCAGGCTGCCGATAAAAATTGCGACTGTCATGGCCGGTTTCCTTATTTCTTGCCGTGTTGGATGGTGACCAGCGCAGCATCTTCACGCGCCAGCTCGGCTTGCAGCGCTTCGAGTTCACCCTGCTCTTCCGACTCCTTGACCATCACCAGCTCGTCCTCACGCAGCTTGCCGGTCAAGGCACGGGACGTTTCGAGCAATAGGATGACACCGGCGAATACGGAGAACACGACACCGGAGCTGTAGAAGATGGCAACCGAAGCCCCGGTGACCGGCGCTTCGACGTCCCAGTTGATGCGGGCCTGGGCCAGGCTGCCCGAGAAGAACAGCCAGGTGATGTAGAGCATCAGCAGGTGGCCCAGCACAAGACAGATTTTTTTGCCGATCACCGGCAGGCGCGAGACCAGCATGTCGCTGCCCAGATGGCCGTGTTCGCGCAACGCCACGATGGCGCCCATGAAGGTCATCCAGACGAACAGCCAGCGCGAGACTTCGTCTGAAACGGCAATGCCGGAGTTGAAGCCGTAGCGCAGCACCACGTTGCCAAACACCATGACCACCATCACCGCCAGGCACGCCGCCATGACAGCGCATAGCGCGCGGGTGCAGATTCCCAGTATTTTTTCAATCATCAAAGCCTCCTGCTTTGGCAATGTCGGGCCGACACGGCGTGCCCGATCTTTTCCACCCAGACTAGATTCCGGCGAATTATGTACGAACTGGTTAGTTCTTTAATAGGTAAAAACCCTAGACCCAAGCGCACGGCTTGCACGGCGCCTTGACAGAGGACGGAAGGGTTACTTCCTGACGAAGCGCACCACCATCTCGATGATGCTGTCGCGGCGGGCAACCACCGCCGCCGGCGACTCCAAGTCACGCTTGAAGATCAGGGAAAACGTGTGGTGGTTCGACACGTTGAAGAAGCTCAGGGCGCTGATGGACATGTGCAGATCCACCGGGTCAATGCCGGTGCGAAAGACCCCGGTCTTGACGCCGCGTTCGTAGACTTTACGCACGGCATCAATGGCCGGCACGTTGAGCTTGTGAATGGCCTTGCTCTGGGCCAGGAACTCACCGCGGTGGATGTTCTCGTTCATCACCAGGCGAATGAAATCCGGATTGGCCAACTGGTAGTCGACGGTAAAGCCCACCAGCTTGCGCAGTGCATCTTCGGGCGTCAGGTCCTCCAGGTGGAGCTCTGTTTCGATCTGCCGGATACGGCGGTAGGCCTCCTCCAGCACAGCAACGTACAGACCTTCCTTGCTACCGAAGTAGTAGTAAATCATGCGCTTGCTGGTTTGCATGGCCTGCGCAATGTCGTCAATGCGCGCACCCGCCAAGCCCTTTTCCGAGAACTCCTTGGTGGCCACTTCGATGATGTCGGCCATCGTGCGGCCCGGGTCGTTGGTACGCGCCGCTTTCTTGGCAGACGTCTTGGATACCGTGGAATGTACTGTTTGTTCCATAACCCGAAGTGTAGAAGAACTTCTGAAACGTGTTGGCATTTGTTGCGTTCCGATTTCCAGCAGCGTTGAACGTCCCGTCTTGAGTTGCATTCTCTGTCCAGGCATTCAATCAATCCAACAACCAGGCGCAAACCGTGTCCAGAGAGCGCAGCAGATCAAACTGGAGGCTCTTGTTTCCATCAGCAAAAACCTAGTTCGCGGCGACGACACCATAGGTAAAAAATTACATAGCGCACACGTATAAAACTATTTTCCCGCCGTCATTTTTTAGATATATAGTGCATTTAAATATAAGAGAAACAGGGAGTTGGGTTCGCGATAGAGCACCCAAAGGGTAAACGTAGCTGCGTTCAGGTCTTCCTGCGCGCAGGCCGACAACAGCCCTTGAGCCTTTCGCTTGCACGCACTCCCATGCCCGGCATGGATGAGTTCACCCAAGGGGAGTGCAGCGCATGGATCCTTACTGTCACAGCATTGCCGCATCTGATGCGGCCCGCGCGTCAGCGTTTAAAAACGTCGTCCCGTACCACCGCCAGCACGCACAGCATCGGCACCAGTATTTGCCGACCCAGCGCCCGGCAACACCTCCCACGGCTTCCTCCATGGAAACAGCGAAACGCCGCATCTTCGATGCAGCGTCTCGGTTACGGGCTTGTCTTCGTCAGCATGGCGTGCGCGGCGCATGTTGATGCCACCGTTTGAACCGATGAACACTCCGGCCAACTCATTTTCTCAACACCCGAAGGGAGATTCATGATGTCAACGTCCCAGACTTCTTCACCCAAGCAACGCCCACGTCCGCTGCTGATGGTTCCCTTGCGGCGTTGCGGCAGCCATGCTTTGCGTCTTCGTTTGAATTTCAATCGCGATTTCTACTCCCCCTATCCCTTGCACATCGTGGACTTCATGCCGCTGGTGCCCTTGTACGGCGACCTGAACGATGACCAGAACTACTTCCAGATGGTGGTCGATGTGGTCGGCTTGCAATCGGCCAGCATGGTCAAGTGGCCGGACATGGTCTTTGATCCAAGCGAAATCTTTGAGGCGATCAAAGATGACACGCGCAGTGTTCATCGCATCGTGTGGGAGCTCCTGTTTCGCGCCGGCGAGCAGCACCACGCCCGCGTGGTCATGGACAAGTCGCTCGACAGCGTGCATTACGCCGATGAACTCATCGCCCTGTTTCCCGACTTCCTGTTTCTCAACGTCGTGCGAGACCCGCGGGCCCAGGTGGCATCCATGAACCGGGCCATCATCCATGATTTCGATACCACCCTGAACGCCATGACCTGGGTGACGGCCTATACCGAAGCTCGTGCCCTGGCACAGAAGCACCCCGAGCGCGTCCTGACCATCCGCTATGAAGACTTCCTGAACGACCAGGAGCGGACCCTGCGCCAGATCTGCGACTTCATCGGCATGGACTTCCTGCCGCAGATGCTCGATGTGGCCGGCTCCAGTGAAGCCTTGCAGCTCTCCAAGATGTCGGATCTGTGGACCTCCAATTGTTTCGCCCCGCTGCCGGCCAACAAAGACAAGTTCAAGACCCAACTGAGCCTGGCGGAAATCGAGACCATTGAGACGCTGGCACAGGATCACATGCGTCACTACGGCTACGAATTCATGACGCCCGCCCGGGCCGAGTTGCCTGACGCCCAGGCTTTGGCCGCTTGCACCATTCGATCAGCCCAGGCACGTACACAGGCATGGGAACAGCTCGCGCAAAAGAACTTCCGGGATTACACTTTGCGCCGCTTCCGTGCCGACTATCTGGCACGCCTTCGCGAAACGCTACAGGCAAAGTCCAAGCTTGAACTGGTGAGTTGACGATTTTCCAACCGACTGGCCACGACACCGGACCTGCCAGTCAAATTAAGCGCTGAGCTTTGATGTTTTGAAATTAGAAGAGGTAAACAGAATGCGTATATCAGACCTGAAACTGGGGATTCGTTTGGGGGCAGCATTTGGCCTCATGCTGTTGATTACCGTGCTCATTGCCACTTTGAGCGTGACCCGCATTGTTGCGTTGAAAAACAGCAGTGAAACCATCGCAACGGTTGAACTCAAGCGACAGGCACTGATCCAGGAGTGGTTCACTGACATCCAGATGAACTGGATCCGCACCGAAGCCATCTTCAAAGCGAGCAATCCACAGTACATTGCCAAGCTGGAAAATGATATCAAGGCTGTCGTCGACACTCAAACGAAGCGCATGGAGCAAGTGCAGCTCATGATCCGCGCCGGAGAGGAAAAGCAGTTGTTTGACCAGGCGATTGCCGCCCGGGATGACTACCGAAAAACACGCGCCGACCTTGGCAAGCAGAGAGCTGCCGGACAAGATGTCGCCGAGCTCACGGACAAGACGCTCGCCCCCGTGTTTCAACGCTATGCGACTGCTGTGAACCAGCTCAAGGAGTATGCCGGGCGTGCTTTGACGGAGGAACAGAAAGGCAGTCTGGAACAAGCCAGCCGTAGCGTCCAGCTGGTCATCGGTGGCGCGATTGCATCGCTTCTGATGGGGCTGTTTCTGTCCAACTGGGTAACCAAATCGATTACCAAACCCATCCAGCAAGCTGTCTCGGCAGCCTCCTCCATTGCGGAAGGGAATCTGGCCACGCCTATTCCCGAGGGTACCAAGGACGAGACTGGCCAGCTGCTGCATGAGCTCAAAGAAATGCAGGGCAAGCTGGCCAGCACGGTCCGCGAGGTGCGCAGCAGCGCGGATGCGGTGGCCACGGCCAGCGCGGAGATTGCCACCGGCAATGACGATTTGTCAGCCCGTACCGAGCAGCAGGCTTCCGCACTGGAGCAGACCGCGGCATCCATGGAAGAACTGGGTTCGACGGTCAAACAAAATGCCGACAATGCCCGAACGGCCAATCAGCTGGCCCAGAAGGCGTCGACCATTGCCACGCAAGGCGGAGAGGTCGTGGCCGAGGTCGTCGGAACCATGAAGGGCATCAATGACAGCTCGCGCAAGATTGCCGACATCATCAGCGTGATCGATGGCATTGCCTTCCAGACCAACATCCTGGCCTTGAACGCGGCGGTGGAAGCCGCCCGTGCCGGCGAGCAGGGCCGTGGTTTTGCCGTGGTCGCCTCCGAAGTGCGCTCGCTGGCCGGCCGCAGTGCCGACGCCGCCAAGGAAATCAAGATCCTCATCAACGACAGCGTCGAGCGTGTCGAGCAGGGTTCCGCCCTGGTGGATCAGGCTGGCACCACCATGACCGAGGTGGTGAGCAGCATTCGCCGCGTCACCGACATCATGGGTGAAATCAGTGCCGCCAGCGCCGAACAAAGTGCCGGTGTGAACCAGGTGACAGAAGCTGTTACGCAGATGGATCAGGCAACTCAGCAGAATGCCGCGCTGGTGGAGGAAATGGCGGCGGCCGCATCGAGTCTCAAATCGCAGTCGCAGGATCTGGTGCAGACGGTCGCCGGCTTCAAGCTGGCACAAGGCCCCAGTGGCGTAGCCTCGACAACGCATCCAACGGCGACACGCAGCAGCCACATCCGGACACCGGCGCCGATAGCTTCCGCCAAGAAAGCAGCCGCCCAGGCCGCTCCCAAACCGGTTGCACTGAATGCCCCTGCGCCAACACCCAGGCCGGCGCCAGCCGACAAAGCGGGCGCGGACGATTGGGAAAGTTTCTGAGTCGCCCCGCTCGCTTCTGAGCCATGCGCTTGAACGGTCATGGATGACGGCCATTTTCCCGACCGTTCTAGCGCCTCGATGGCTAAGCTGGTCAGCGCGCTGCATGACGTGCGCAATGCCATGGTCGAGCTGTCACTCGTTCTGCAGGACTGGCGATTCGAGCTTGATGCCTCTGAGCGACAAACGGCTGCAGAGATGACACAGCAGTTGATGGAAGACGCCAAGCGCCCCGATTAACGGCTGGGGGGGACCGCGGAGCCAACACGGCCGCGCGCTACGCGACCCACGTTACCGGAATACCTTGACCGCTTGAACCAGCTGTTCAGCCTGATTTTTCAGACCTTCAGCCGCCGATGCACTTTGCTCGACCAGGGCGGCATTTTGTTGCGTGGTTTGGTCCAGCAACGAGATGGCTTCATTCACCTGCGCCACGCCCTGCGCCTGCTCATTGCTGGCAATCGTGATCTGGCCCATGAGATCGGTCACTTGCCGGATGGCATTGACGACTTCCTGCATGGTGATGCCGGCGTGGTCCACCAGGGCAGAGCCCTGCTCAACCCGTTCGACGCTGTTGCTGATGAGGTTTTTGATTTCCTTGGCGGCCTCGGCACTGCGACCGGCCAGCGAGCGCACCTCGGAGGCGACCACGGCAAAACCACGGCCCTGCTCGCCGGCACGGGCGGCTTCCACCGCCGCGTTCAGGGCCAGGATGTTGGTCTGGAAGGCAATGCCGTCGATCACGCTGATGATGTCGCTGATCTTTTTGCTGGCTTCGTTGATGCCCTTCATGGTGTTCACCACCTGGGCCACCACTTCACCGCCCTTGACCGCCACGGCGCTGGCGTTTTGCGCCAGCACATTGCCCTGGCGGGCGTTGTCGGCGTTTTGCTTGACGGTGGAGCTGAACTGCTCCATGGAAGCGGCCGACTCTTCCAGCGCATTGGCCTGGCTTTCGGTGCGGGCCGAAAGGTCGTAGTTGCCCTTGGCAATTTCAGCGCTACCGCTATCCACAACATGCGCCCGTGCACCGACGTCGTCCACCAGGGCACGCAGGTTCAGGCCGGACTGGGTGATGGCACGCAGCAGCATGCCGATTTCGTCCACGCGATTGAGCTGAATGTTGCGACCCGCCTGGCCGCTGGCCACGGTCTGCGCCTGCTCCAGAAGGGTCTTGAGGGGGGCGCTCACCTGCGCCTCCACCACGATCGTGCCCGCCATGGCCGCCAGCACCATGCCGGCACCCAACAAGGCCAACGGCGCCCCCGTGACGCCCGCGACAGCGGCAGCCCCCAAGGACAACAGCGCCGTCAGCGCAAACCCCAGGCGTACGCGCCAGCGCACGGGCATGACCTGAAACATCGAGGTCCAGCCCAGCACACCCGTGCGCACGATGAGACCTTTGTGAAAGGCCAGACCGTTGGCGGCGCCCTGGCGGAAACGCTGGTACAGGGCCTCGGCCGCGGCCACTTCACTGGCCTCGGGTTTGGTGCGCACCGAAATGTAGCCGGTCACCTGGCCATTGCGGTTGATGGTGGTGGCGTTGGCGCGGACCCAGTAGTGATCGCCGTTTTTGCGGCGGTTCTTCACCAGCGCCGTCCAGGACTCGCCCGCCTTGAGCGAGGCCCACATGTCAGCGAACGCTTCGACCGGCATGTCGGGGTGACGCACCATGTTGTGCGCTTGCCCAAGAATCTCGTCGCGCTCATAACCGCTGACCTCGACAAAGGCCTCATTCGCATACGCAATGTGGCTTTGCGTGTCGGTGGTCGACATCAGCGTGACGCTATCCGGGAACTGGTAGTCGCGCTGGGTGACCGGCTGGTTATTTCTCATGTCTCTTTTACTCTCAAGTTGGTTATGGTGTGATTCAATCCACGACCGCTGGCAGCTGCACCAGGATCAAGGCGTTTTCGTAGCGTGGGCGCATCCATCTGGAATCGTCGACAAGCAGCAGTTTCATCACGAATCGATGATGCCGACAAGGTCACATCGACGCTATCGGACGATGCTGGTTCCGCTGTCAGAAACGGATGAGCGGGCTAGGGAAATCCCTATGGCACTGACGCCTGGCTTGAGCCAGTCCAGACAAGCATGACCCCTACAGGGCGCGCCATGTCGGCCATGCTGTGTCAAATTGATGGATGGCGCTTCGCTGCCAGGACCAGGCTTATGGGACGGTCATAGCTGCAGCGCGGATTCCCGACCTCAAACCGGCCCTCAACTGACCATGCACTGGTCAGGGTAGGAATTTTCTGACAGCAAAAGCAGCCGCGTCCGATAGCGAGGATGCCGTGCCGCAGGCATGATCAAGCCTTGATGACGCTGACGACTCATCCGAACAAATCGTCAACTGACTTGCCTACTCAATATCTGTCACCATGAAAATTAGCCGGGTCGTCACCCACGGAGTTGCCTTCAACAGCGACATTCGGCATCCGACAAATTGCTGGAGATTGGACACATGACTTTGCCTGCTGCTCAACCCATGACGCCAACGCCCGCTTCCGCCTCAGACCGGCATGCGCGCAACATGGTGCCGGCTCAAATCACGGTCGGCATCATGGCATTGCTGAGTCTGTTGTTATGGACCGGCTTACTCTCGGTGGATCTTGCCATCGAACGTTTTCTAATCCTGCATACCTTCCTGGAAATCGGCTCTGTTTTCGTGGCCTTGTTCTGTTTCGGTATCGCCTGGCATGCCTACGCGCAGGACCGACCCGGCAATATTGTTTTGGTGGGCGCCGTGTTTCTGGGCATCGGCCTGCTTGACGTTGCGCATACCCTGACCTACGCCGGCATGCCGGAACTGCTGAAGGTCACGCGCAATCCTGATGCCACCAGTTTCTGGTTTGCCGCACGCTACTTGGCCGCAGCAGGTCTTTTGCTTGTCGCGCTGCTGCCCTGGCGCCCTTTGCAGAACCCGTGGACCCGTCATTGGGTCATGGGTGGCGTTCTGATTTATGTGACGCTGGTGTATTGGGTCTGCATCTACCTGCCCGAACTGATTCCCCCCTTCTTTATTCCCGGTCAAGGCCTGACGCCACTCAAGGTCCAGCTGGAATATGTCCTGGTGGCGATGTATGGGTCAGCCGCCCTGCTGTTTTACCGCCAGTCCAACAAGGCCACGGGCTTCAACGCTGCGGACCTGTTCGCGGCAGCCGCCATCGCCGCCCTGTCCGAGTTGTTTTTCACCCGCTATGAAAGACCCACCGATCTGATCAACGCGACAGGGCATCTCTACAAAATCGTCAGCTACTACTTCATCTACCGCGCGGTGTTTGTCGACAGTGTGCGTTTCCCATTCAATGCACTGCGCGCGACGCTCAACCAGGAACGGGCGCTGCTGGCGGAACAGCAATCCTTTGTGCGGACCCTCAACCTGCTGGAAGAGGCGGTGCTTGAACTGGACGGCCGGGGCCGCATCGTCAGCGCCAACAGTGGCTGGTGGATGCTGATGGGCATTACCCCATCCGTCAGATGCAATTTGCTGAACATGGTGCATGCCGAAGACCGCCGTGATTTTGGAATCCAGCTGAGGGGACTGGCAACAGGCCTCAAGGATGAATTCAAAGGGCGCTTCCGGTTTGACTCTGAGTCTCGATCAGACCGCTGGATGGAGTGCCGCTTTCTTGCCGAGTTGGACCCGCAGGGTAACTTCAGTTGCATCCGTGGTGTCTTGCGCGACATCACCAAGAGCTACATGCAGGAGCGCCACATCACCCACATGGCCTTGCACGACGCGTTGACCAATCTGCCCAATCGCGTGCTGCTCGAAGACCGTATCAAGCAGGCGATCCAGCAGGCCTTGCGCACTGGCAACCGCGTGTGCGTCTGCTTCATTGATCTTGACCACTTCAAGAACATCAATGATGCCTATGGACACAAGGTGGGCGACGCCTTGCTGCTGAAGATAGCCCAGCAGCTACAGGACTGTCTGCGCGATGGCGATACGCTGGCTCGCTGGGGTGGGGATGAGTTTGTCGTTTTGCTCCCCGATCTGGGCTCGGCGGAGGCCGTCCACCTGGTGGCCCAGAAAATGGTGGACGCCATGCGCCAGACCTTTGAACTGGAGAAGCTGCAGGTCAACGCCACCTTCAGCATGGGCATTGCCATTTTTCCTGACGATGACATGGAGGGCAATATCGACAACCTGCTGTCTCAGGCCGACCGCGCCATGTTCTATGCCAAGTCGCAGGGTCGCAACAACTTCAGACTCTTTTCCGACATGTCGAGCAAGGGACTGGGCAAGAAGGAACTGTATATTCAGGCCCGCTTGGCGCAAGCGATTCGCGAGCAGCAGATCTCGGTCTGGTTCCAGCCCCAAGTGGCCGCCCGACCACGCCAGGATGGGCGCATGCAACTGGTGGGCATCGAGGCGCTGGCCCGCTGGCATGACCCCGATCTGGGCTGGATTTCGCCAAGCAGCTTTATCCCGATGGCGGAAAACCTGGGCTTGATCAATGAACTGGGCGCGCTGGTACGACGTCAGGCTTTCGAGCATTTCAGTGCCTGGCTCAAGCTGCACCCCGAGTTGAAGCTCTCCATCAATATCTCCAAGCGGCAGCTTTACGCCTCGGACTTCACGCAAGTCCTGATGGATGATGTGGAGAAATATGGCATCCCGCCGGCCGCCGTGATTCTCGAAGTGACGGAATCTGTCGCCTTGATCGATGTGGAGTTTGCCGCCGATCGCCTGCGGCAACTCGTCAATGCCGGCTTCATTCTGTCGATTGATGATTTCGGCACCGGCTACTCATCGCTGTCACAGCTGCATGAACTGCCGATTGGCGAATTGAAGATCGATATTTCCTTTGTGCGCCGCGTGCACACGCCCGAAGGCCTGCGCATCGCGCAGGGTATCGTCAGCCTCGCCAAGGCACTGCACCTGCGCACGGTGGCGGAAGGCGTGGAAGACGAAGAGACGGCGCAAGTGATGCGCGAACTGGGGGTCGATCTCCTGCAGGGCTACCACTTTGCCCGCCCCACCACGGCAGATGAACTCGTCACGTCGCCCTTGTTCACGGGCAACATGCCAACGCTGAATTGAACCGGAAACGCATCAAGCGTCAGTGACGCGGCCACGCAAGGTCTTGGTCTGCGAACGCTGGCTTTTCCCTTCCAGCCGCCGTTGCTTTGAGCCATAGGTCGGCTGGGTGGCACGCCGTTTTTTCGGCGGCCGCGCCACGCTGTTGACCAGCTCATGCAAACGGGCGAAGGCGTCAAGCCGGTTCATGTCCTGGCTGCGGTGCTGCTGCGCCTTGAGTACCAGCACGCCGTCTTGCGTGATGCGGCTGTCGCGCAACGCCAGCAGCCGCTCCTTCACATCGTCCGGCAGCGAGGAGGCCTTGATGTCAAAGCGCAGATGCACCGCGCTCGACACCTTGTTGACGTTCTGCCCCCCCGCGCCTTGCGCGCGGATGGCGCTGATCTCCACCTCCGCCTCGTTGATCTGAAGGGGCGCAGGCAATGACATGGCGATGAAGGTGCGGCAGCCGAAAGGCGAACCCTTCAGGCGGCGGCCGCTTCGAGGGCGTCGACGTTCACATAACGCGCCACAAAAGCGCCCACACTGGACGCCGGCAACGGCAGCCAGACGGTGTGGCCGCTGCCGGGCGCCACCGTCACAGCTTGCGCCTCGGCGTTTTCCATCCGTGCCAGTTCATGGTCGACATTGCCGCTGGGCTGGATCAGCTCCAGCCGGTCGCCGACCGAGAAACGGTTCTTGACCTTGACCTCGGCCAGGCCACGTGCTGCGTCAAACGCCACCACATCGCCAACGTACTGGCTGCGGCCCGATTCGGAATAACCCTTCAGGTAGTTCTGCGTTTCCTGCGGTGTGTGGCGCTGGTAAAAGCCCGAGGTGTAGCCGCGGTTGGCCAAGCCTTCAAGCTGGCCGATCAGCGCCGGGTCCAGGCCACGGCCCGCTACCGCATCGTCAATCGCCTGCCGATAGCTCTGCACCGTGCGCGCCACGTAATACGGGCTCTTGGTGCGGCCTTCGATCTTGAGCGAGTCGACACCGATCGCCACCAGACGCTGGATGTGCTCGATGGCGCGCAGGTCCTTGGAGTTCATGATGTAGGTGCCGTGCTCGTCTTCTTCGATCGGCATGAACTCGCCGGGGCGCTTGCTCTCTTCCAGCAGGTAGGAGATGGAGTCGCGCGCCTCTTCGGGCAGCGTGTCCCCTGCCCCCTGGCCGCAGCCGTGGCCGGCTGCGCGGGGCGGCGAGAGCACGTCGCCGCTGGCGTCCACCTGCGCGGTGTGGGTCTTGTAGTCCCAGCGGCAGGCGTTGGTGCAGGTGCCCTGGTTGGCGTCGCGGTGGTTGAAGTAGCCCGACAGCAGGCAGCGGCCCGAATAGGCAATGCACAGCGCGCCGTGCACGAAGACCTCAATCTCGGAGTCGGGGCAGTCCTGGCGGATCTGCTCCACCTGGTCGAGCGACAACTCGCGCGACAGGATGACGCGCTTGACACCGGCCTTGTTCCAGAACTTCACGGCGGCAGCATTGACAGTATTGGCCTGCACCGAGAGGTGGATTTCCATCTCGGGCCAGGTCTCGCGCACCATCATGATCAGGCCGGGGTCGGACATGATCATGGCGTCGGGCTTGAGCGCAATCACCGGTGCCATGTTCTGCACATAGTTCTTGATCTTGTTGCCGTGCGGAAAGATGTTGGAGACCAGAAAGAACTTGCTCCCCAGTGCGTGCGCCTTGTCGATGCCCTGCTGCAGCACATCGATGTCGCCAAAGTCGTTGTTGCGCACGCGCAGCGAGTAGCGCGGCTGGCCAGCATAGACCGCCGTGGCGCCAAAGGCCAAAGCGGTGTCCAGCATGGTCAGCGAGCCGGCCGGCGCCAGCAGTTCAGGGGTACGCAAGCTCACGCTGCCACTCCCATCTGGGCCAGACCGGCAATCGCCAAGGCATAACCATTGACGCCAAAGCCGGCCATCACCGCCTTGGCTGCGGGGGAAATGTAGGAGTGATGGCGGAAGGCCTCGCGCGCGTGCACATTGCTGATGTGCAGCTCGATCAGCGTCACGCCCGTGCCCTTGATGGCGTCATGCAGCGCGATGCTGGTGTGGGTGTAGGCGCCGGCGTTGAGGATGACGCCGGCCAGCGTGCCGGCGGCCTGGGCGCGGCCGGCCTCGTGAATCCAGTCCACCAGTTCACCCTCATGGTTGCTCTGGCGGAAATCGAGCGCCAAACCGTTGGCGGCACAGCTGCGCTCGCACAAGGACTGCACATCGGTCAGGGTTTGCGAACCATAGACATGCGGCTCGCGTGTGCCGAGCAGGTTGAGGTTGGGGCCGTTGAGGATGAGGGCGGTTTTCATGGTCGGTCTTTCAGTTCAGGTCTTTCAGCGCAATGGTACTGCCGGTGTCGATGAAGCGGCGCACCGTCTCCACCGCGCGCAGGCCTTGCAGCGCATTGTTGACCGTGATTATCGGTGTTGCCGCGCTTTTGAGCACTGCGCAGAAATGTTCCAGCTGTATCACCAGCGGGTCGGTGTCGGCTACCGGCAGGGGTTTCTCGACGAAGGGCGTCATCCCCAGCCCGGCGTAGCGCCACCCTCGGCCGCGTTCAGACCGCCGTGGCCGCTGCGGCGGCATGTGCGCCGCCCAGGAAAAGGCGTTCGATGTGCGGATCGGCCAGCAATTCGGACGCCGGTTTTTGCAGCACCAGACGACCGGACTCGAGTGCAATCGCCTCGTCTGAAATCTTCAGTGCGCTCTTGACGTTCTGCTCCACCATCAGCACCGTTGTGCCCTGATCAGCCAGCCGGCGCAGCAGCCTGAAGACGTCTTGCACCACCAGCGGCGACAGACCAATGGACGGCTCGTCAATCAACAACACCTTGGGGCGCAACAGCAGGGCACGACCGATCTCCAGCTGTTTTTGCTCCCCGCCCGACAAAGCCGAGGCCTGCGAATGCAGCCGCTCCTTGACCCGCGGGAAAAATTCCAGCACCTCGGGAATACGCGCATGGGTGGTCTTCATGCCCAGCGTGATGCCGCCGAGCTCCAGGTTTTGATAGACCGTGAGCTGGCCGAACAGGTTGCGCCCCTGGGGTACGAAGGCGATACCGCGCGCCAGCAGTTCCTTTTGCGAAGCGCCCGTGATGTCGGTGCCGTCCAGCAGGACCTGGCCCTGGCGGGGTTTGAGCAAGCCGAACAGGGTTTTGAGCACGGTTGATTTGCCGGCGCCGTTGGGGCCGAGCAGCAAGGTGATGGTGCCGCGCTGGGCCTGGAACGACAGCTTGTTCAGGATCATGAAATCCTTGTAACCCGCCACGACGTCAATGAATTCAATGGCGATGGGCCGCCCCGAGCCATTGCCGGCCCCCTCGGGGGGCAGCGGCGCGTGGGGCTCAACAGTTTTCATACAGGTTGAGTCGCTCATGGTCAGTTCCCCAGATAGGCGTCCAGCACCTGTTTGTTGGCCCGTATCTCGGCCGGTGTGCCAATGGCCATCACCTGGCCCTCGACCATCACCATGATGCGATGGCACAGGTCCATCACGAAATCCATGTTGTGCTCGATCACCACGAAAGAGCTCTTGCGGCCGAACTTCGGGTTGCGATTGAGCTCCTTGAGCAGCGTGGCAATACCACCGACCAGGCTCGGGTTCACGCCGGCACAGGGTTCGTCCAGCAAGACCAGGTCCGGCTCGCTCATGAAGGCCATGGCAATGTCGACCAGTTTTTGCTGGCCATAGCTGAGTTCCCCGGCTCGTCTGTCCGCCACGTGGCGGATGCGGAACTGGTCGATCAGCGCGTCGGCCTTGTAGCCCAAACCGGAGTCGCTGGGCGCGAACATGCGGCTGAACATGCTGCCCTTGTGCTCCTGTGCGGCGACGATGAGGTTGTCGCGCACCGTCATCTTGCCAAACACCTGCAGGGTCTGGAAGGTGCGGCCAACACCCCGGCGGTTGAGTTCCAGCGGGCCAAGCTGTGTCACGTCTTCGCCGTTGAGCTCGATCTTGCCGGCATCGGGCGTGATCTGGCCCAGCATGCTGTTGAACAAGGTGGTCTTGCCGGAACCATTGGGGCCGATCACGCCAAAGATTTCACCCGGCTGGACGGCGAAGCTGACACCGCCGACCGCCTGGATGGCGCCGTAGGCTTTGCGCAAACCCGTGACCTGCAGCACCGGCTGATCGGCAGGACGCTCATGGTGGTGGGGATGGCTCATGACGACACTCCCGCATTCTGGCTGGCGGATTGACCGGCAGCGGCCCGGGCGGCGGAGGCCAGTCTGGCCTGCTTCTTGGCACGCAGACGATCCGGGATGCTGAGCAAGCCATCGGGCAGCCAGATCATCAGCAGCACGACAGCAACACCGAAAACAAACAGGTACCAGGCCTGGGCAAAACGCAACCACTCAGGCAGCAAGACGCCAACCGCAGAACCCAGCACCGGCCCAAGAAAATAACCCGGACCACCGACCACGACCATCAGGTACATCATGATGGAGGCCCCGACCGTGAAGGGCGCCGGCTCAAGGTACTGGACGAGCGACGCAAACAGGGCGCCGGCAATGCCGGCATAGGCAGCGCCGATGGCAAAACTCAACAGCGTGTAGCTGCGAATGTCCACGCCCAGGCTCTCGGCCCGGATCGGGTTGTCGCGCAAGGCGGTGAACGCTTTGCCCCAGGGGCTGCGCAGCAGGCTCCACAGCAGCAGCGCCATCAGCAAGGTGACCGCCAGCGTGAAGTAGTAATAGGCCAGGTTGCCTTCCAGTGACCAGCCCAGAAATTCAGGCCGGGCAATGTTGTTGATGCCATAGGTGCCGCCGGTGAGCCACTCCTCGTTGCGCATCACCAGCCAGATGGCCGTGTTGAAGCCCAGGGTGGCAAAGGCCAGGTAAATAGTCTGCACCCGCAGGGCCGGAAAGCCCAGGATGATGCCGACCACAAAACAGATCACGGCCGCCGCCGGCAAACCGAGCCAAAAGCTGAGGCCAGCCTTCATCAGGATGGCCACGGTGTAAGCGCCAATGCCAAAGAATGCGGCGTGTCCCAGCGACTTCTGGCCGGCATAACCCACGGTCAGGTTCAAGCCCATGGTGGCGATGATGAAAATCAGCCAGTAGGTGAGCAGATACGTGCCGTAGTTCTTGAGGAATTGCGGCGCGACCAGCAGCAGCACGGCGCAGACCACGATCAGGAGCAGCGTGAGCTTTTTCATGTCAGACCTTGCGCTCTTCTTTTTTGCCCAGCAACCCTTGCGGCTTGAACAGGATCACGACCATGAAGATCACCAGCGCCACAGCGTCCTTGTAGGCGGGGGAGATGTAGGCGGCGGCCAGGTTTTCGCACACCCCGACGATCAGCCCGCCCAGCAGCGCACCGCGCGAATTGTTGAAGCCGCCGATGATGGCGGCGAAGAAGGCCTTGTTGCCGAGCGACTCGCCCATGTCAAACTTGGCCAGATAGGTCGGCGTGATCAGCAAGGCCGCCGCCACCGCCAGCACGGCGTTGATGGCGAAGGCGTAGAAAATCATGCGCGGCACGTTGATGCCCAGCACCGAGGCGCTCTCGGTGTTTTGCGCCACCGCCTGCATGGCCCGCCCGGTCACGGTTTTGGTGATGAAGGCCTGGGTGGCAAACACCAGCACCAGCGCCAGCGCGAAGGTACCGATGTCGGACAGGGAAATAGTCACTCCGGCCACGTTGTACAACGTGTCGGCGAACAGGCTGGGGAAGGGATGGGCTTCAGCGCTGTAGCCGGCCCGCAGACCATTGCGCATGGCGATCGACAGGCCGATGGTGGCCACCACGATCGGCATCATGCCGTACTTGAAGAGTGGGTCGACCAGGCCGCGCTTGAACAGCCAGCCCAGCACCACCACAGCCAGCACCACCGAGAGCGCAAAACTGAGCGACAAAGGGGCGCCAAACGACATGAAGGCCAGCATCATGAACGCCGGCAACATGACGAACTCACCCTGGGCGAAGTTGATCGTGCCGCTGGCCTGCCACAGCAGGGTAAAGCCCAGCGCCGCCAGTCCGTAGATGGAACCGGTGGCCAGGCCACTGAAGAGGAGTTGTAAAAAATCAGTCATGGTCTGGAACGGCTCGACTTTCTGCTTGCAGCTTGCTCAATCGGGCGCCAGCACCAGAAATCAGGTTGCCCGAAGCTATCAATTTATGAGCAAAAAGTTTATGCAGGATGCGCCTTCTGGGTTATCGCCAAAAGCAGTCCGCCATACTAGACCAAATCCTGGATGAAACACCCGGGATTTGCACATGAGTTTCCCTCTTGATTTCCAACTTCAGTTGGCACAGCGCGGCCGGATCACTGGGTTGGAAAAGCATCATCCTGTGATGGCGGCATTGGGCCATGTCAACCCACGCTTGACCAGCAGCCAGACCGGGGAACGCTGGGGCATGGCACGCGCGATAGTCCATTTGCGGTATCTTCTCGGTACGAATTCAAAGTGACACCACCAACCTAGACGCTCCATGAAACTTCTGAAGCAGCTCTTGTTCGCCTGCGCGGCACTTCACATCGCGATGCTATCGCTCACAGCAGGAGCCCAGGCGCCAGAACCATGGCCTAACCGAGCCATCCGGATCGTGGTCGGCTATCCCAGTGGGTCCTCACCCGATGTGCAGGCACGCCTGCTGGCCGAGCCGCTGTCCAAAGCGCTGGGGCAGCCGGTGGTGGTGGAAAACAAGCCGGGCGCCAGCGGCAACATCGGCGCCGACGTGACGGCCAAGGCCACCGATGGTCACACCATCGGCGTGATCGGCAACGGCCCGCTCACCAGCTCGAAATTTCTCTACGCCAAGCTGCCCTACGATCCACTCAAGGACCTCGCTCCGATTTCCCTTATCGGCTCAGCCCCCCTGGTCTGGGTCGCGCCCAAGCCCGCCAAACCGATGACGGCCGCCGAGTTCATCAGCCAGGCACGCACCAGCGGCGACAAACTCGCCTATGGCTCTGTCGGTGCCGGCTCCGGTGGGCACCTGGGCATGGAGCTGGTCAAGGAAAGTCTGGGGCTCGCGCCGCTGCATGTGCCCTTTGCCGGCGGCCCCGCCATCCTCAACGCCATGCTGGGTGGGCAAGTCCAGATGGCGCTGCTACCGGGTTCCACCGTCATGCCGCTGGTGCAGTCCGGCAAGCTGCAGGCCATCGCCGTGACATCAGCCACACGCAGCTCACTGCTGCCGGAACTGCCCGCCATGCAGGAACTCGATGCCAAGGGCGTCAACATCGAAGTCTGGAACGCCGTGATGGCACCGGCCACCATGCCGGTCGCGCACCAGGCTCGGCTAAGCCGCGAACTCGGCAAGATCCTGCATTCGCCAGAGATCACACAAAAGCTGTTTCAGCAAGGCTGGAAGGTGGAAGACACTTCGGCCAGCGCCCTGGCCCAGCGCATCACGAGCGACACCGCGCTCTATGGCCACCTGATCGCCAAGAAGAACATCAAGCTCGACTGAGCCGACTGCTGAAGCCATGGGCCCATCGGTGCCCGGTCCTCAGGCGCCGAAGCCGAACAGCTTGCGCGGGGTATCCCACATCACTTGGCGCCGGTCGCTCGCATCGGGGATCAACTGCTCAAACAGCTTGAGCAGCGGGCCATAGTCCAGGCGCTCACTGGCCTTCAAGAAGGGCCAGTCAGAGGCCCAGACGCAGGCATCGGGCGTGAAAGCGTCGATCAAGGCCTGCACATAGGGACGGGTATCCGCAAAGGGATACGGTTCACGCGAGAACTTGCCGTAGCCCGACAGCTTCACGCTGGCACGTCCGGTCCGCGCCAGGGCCAGCAGCGCCTGAAAGCCCGGCTGCGCCAGCCCGGCCTCAGGTGTGGGACGGCCGCAATGGTCGATCAGGATCCGGGCTCCCGAACGTTCGAGCAGGGGCACCAGGGGCACGAGCTGGTCGTGTTCGACCTGAACCTGGATGAACATCTCCAACGCGGCGAGCCTGGCCAGCAAGGGCGCGGTGTCCGCGTAATGCGCCGCGCCGTAGAGCGTGGCGTTGAACGCCACACCCACCACACCGCCCGCTTTGAGCCGCTCCAACTCTGCCTGGGAGGCGTCGTTGGGCACAACGGCAATGCCCTTGAAGCGCCCCTGGCTGTGCGCAATGGCATCGAGCAGGCAGCGGTTGTCCAGGCCGTAGCCGGAATTGGGCCCCACCACCAGCGAGTAGCGCACGCCATAGGCATCCATCACGTTGTGCAACTGCGCCGCCGTGCTGATTTCCTGCCCCGATGGCCGGTAGGCGGTGTCCGGTGCATAGGGAAAGCGCGCCGGATCAAGCACGTGGTTGTGGCAGTCGATCTTGGGCTCGTCGTAAATGTTCATCGCAAACGGCGCTCAGGCTGATCAGAACGTGGCTTCAATCGCCCGCCGCAACTCCGGGGTGATGTCCGGCATGACGCCAAACCAGGCCTTGAACGCCGGCCGCGCCTGGTTGAGCAGCATGCCCAGTCCATTGACGGTCGGGTTGCCGCGCTGCCGCGCTGCGGCCAGCAGCGGGGTTTCCATCGGGATGTAGATCACGTCCGACACCAGCGCATGCGGCGGCAGACGGTCCAGCGAGAGTTCCAGCGGACTTTGCCCGGCCATGCCCTGGTTGGTGGTGTTGACGAGCAAGGCGACATCGGCCAGCGCCTCATGCCGATCTTCCCAGGGGATGGCTTTCACCGGCGCACCGAATTCCTGCGCCAGGCCCTGCGCTTTCTCGAAGGAACGGTTGCACAGCCGGATTTCCTTGGCGCCACGCTCGGCCAGGCTGACCACCACGGCCCGCGCCGCGCCGCCGGCACCCAGCACCGTGATCGGCCCCGCATCGGCACGCCAGTCGGGCTGGGCATCGAGCAAACTTTGGATATAACCAAAACCGTCGTTGTTGAAGCCACTCAAGCTACCGTCTTGTTCCACCACGATGGTGTTGATGGCCCCCATGCGACGCGCCACCGGATCGACCCGATCCACCAGCTGCATGGCCGCTACCTTGTGCGGGATGGTCACATTGCAACCGGCAAACCCCAGGGCGCTCAGACCCTTCAAGGCCGCCGGCAAATTGCCAGGCTCCACCGGCAGCAGCACATAGGCGCCGGTCAAACCGTAATGCTTGATCCAGTAGTTGTGCAAGGTGGGCGAGCGCGAATGCGATACCGGCCAGCCCATGACCCCGGCCAATCCAAACTTCTTGTCGTTACTCATAGTCCAATTTCAGTTTTCTAAATTTGCTTACTTGCGGCTCATGGCGGGCAGCGTTTCAAACACCACCTGCTTGCCGTTCTCCACGCGCGTCATGAAGCTCTCGCGATCGAGGTCGCCATTTTGATCGAATGACACATCCATCAGGATGCCGGGATAGTCCTTGACCGACAGGGAAGCCCCGTGCAGCGCAGCCGCCAGCGCCTTGCTGTCGAACTTGCCGAGCTTCTCGGTCATGGCCTTGACCACATACATACCGCTGTAGCCTTTGAGGCCGTTGTGGTCGGGCTTGAACTTGAATTCACGCAGATAGGCTTCGCTGAACTTCTTGATCAGCGGCTGCGGCGCATCGGCCGTCAGGCCGACGTGGGCAATCGCGCCATTGGCGGCTTCGCCGGCCAGTTCGACCACTTTCTGGCTGGTCAACGTCGTCTCGCCAATCACCGGCTTGGTGTAACCCTGCTTGCGCAATTCGCGCAGGGCCCGGGCCGACTCTTCTTCATTGGTGTACATGAAAAGACCGTCCGCATCGCTTTGCTTGGCCTTGATCACGGCGGAGGAGAAATCGACCTGACCGGGATCGGTGGAGATCTCGGCCATGATCCTGACGCTCGACTTGTCCAGCGCCTTCCTGATCATGTCCAGGCCGCCTTTGCCGAAGTCGTTGTTCACGTAGATCACCGCCAGTTTCTTGATCTTGGTCTTGTCGCTGATGTAGCGCGCCACCTTGGGCATGGCCGCAGCCTGGGTGAAGCTGGTGCGGAAAATATACGGATTGCCTTGTTGCGTGATGTTGGCCGCCTCCCCGCCCGTGAAGTTGGTGATCTCCGCGCGACGGGTTTCCGCCATGCTGACAATGATGGAGCCGGAAAACACCGGGCCCATCACCACATAGGCCCCCTGGTCCACCGCCTTTTGTGCCAGGGACTTGGCGACGCCCGGGTTGGATTGGGTGTCATTCGAGACGTAGTCGATCTTGCGCCCCAGAATGCCACCCGCGGCATTGATTTCCTTGACGGCCAGCTTGATGCCGTTGTCGAAGTTGGTGCCGGACGTGGCGCCGGTGCCACTGAGTTCGACCAGACCGTAAATGGGAACCGCCTGGGCAAAGGCCAGGGATGAAGCGCCGACAAGCAGCGCTGCCATGAGTTGTTTCATTGTTGTCTCCTGTTTAAAAATTATTTGAACCAACAAATCATTGTGCCGCAGTGCCTTACCCGCAGGAAAACACCGGATGGATTTTCTCTGAAGGCAGTGCAAATCCCTATTCCGCAAAGCAGCGCACCTGCGACACTGGCCGCCATGAACCCCTCCAAACTGCTCGAACTCGACGCCTGGCAGGCCGCGACCCTGCTGGCCCGCCGCGAACTGAAATCCGAAACCCTGGTGCGCGCCTGCCTGGAGCGCGTGGCTGCGCGCGACGACGACGTCCATGCCTTCGCGCATATCGATGCCGTCGCTGCCTTGGCGCAGGCGCAGGCGCTGGATGCCGGTCCGGTGCGCGGCCCGCTGCATGGCCTGCCCATCGGCGTGAAGGACCTGTTCGACACCGCAGACCTGCCCACCACCTACGGCTCGACCGTCTATGCCCATCATCGTCCTGCCGCCGATGCCGCCTCGGTGGCGCTGTGCCGCGAAGCCGGTGCCGTGGTGCTGGGCAAGACCGTCACCACTGAGTTCGCCTATTTCCAGCCCGGCCCGACGCGCAACCCGCACAAGCTCACGCATACCCCGGGGGGGTCATCGAGCGGTTCGGCGGCGGCCGTGGCTGACCGCATGGTGCCGCTGGCGCTGGGCACGCAGACTGCCGGCTCCATCATCCGGCCAGCCGCCTATTGCGGCGTGGTTGGCTACAAGCCCAGCCATGGGCGCGTCACCGGCGCCGGCGTCAAAAGCCTGTCGCAGACGCTGGACGTGGTCGGCGGTTTTGGCCGCAGCGTGCGCGACGTCGGCCTGCTCGGCGCCGTGCTCGCCGGCGACGACCGCCTGATGAACTGGGGCGAGCACGGCGCCCCGCGCATCGGTCTGTTCCAGACCCCCGATTGGCCACAAGCCGATACCGACACCCAAAGCGCCTGGGCACAGGCCACCCAGGCCCTGGTCTCGCACACCGATGCCTGTCAGGACGTGGCCATGCCGCAGGACTTTGCGGCCCTGGTCCAGTTGCAAAAAGATGTGATGGGCTTCGAGATGGCACGCGCCTTGAGCCATGAGCGGCTGCGTCACCGCGACCAGTTGAGCCCGCAACTCCAGCAACTGCTGGATGCGGGCATGGCCCTGCCGGGCGCTTTCCATGCCGCCAACCTGGCGCTCACCGCCGACTGGCGGCTGCGCATTGATGCGCTGTTCGAACGCCACGATGTGCTGCTCACCCCCAGCGCCACTGGCGAAGCGCCCGAAGGCATTACCGTCACCGGTGACCCGCTGTTTTGCCGCAGCTGGTCACTGTTGGGCCTACCCAGCGTGCACCTGCCCTTTGCCACCGGCGCCAACGGCCTGCCCATCGGCCTGCAACTGGTCGGCCGCCATGGCCAGGACCACAAACTGCTGGCCGCCGCGCACTGGGTGCACGAGCGGCTGACACGTTAGGAGGCTTGTGCGTGCAGGCGGTGATGCAGACGCCAGACCTGCCAGGCGCACAGCGTGGCCAGCACGCTGCTGGCCAGTGAGGCCCAGAACACGCTGACCAGCCCGAGCTGAGCGCTCAGCACGCCGCCCAACAGGCCGCCGAGCACCCCTGTCAAGCCATAGCCCAGCACGGCATAAAGCGCCTGGCCGCGGCCGCGCAGCTTGCCGGGGAAATGGTGCGACAGCAACGCAATACACACCGAGTGATGCGCGGCAAAGGTAAAGGCATGCAGGCATTGGGCCAGCAGCAGCACCGGCCAGACCGCCGCGCTGGAGGCCGTCAGCCCCATGCGCAACACCATCACCGCCCCGCACAGCACCAGCCAGGCTGTCAGGCTCAGCAAGGGCAGCCAGCGGCTTTGGGTGAAGAACCAGATGATCTCCGCCAGCACCGAGACCGCCCACAGCAGGCCGATCATGGTCTTGCTGTACCCCAGCGCATCCAGGTAGAGCGAAAAGAAAACGTAGATGCCGATGTGCGACAGCACATGAAAAAAGATGGCGGCAAAAAACCACTGCACCGGCCGCTTTTGCAGGATGGGCAGGATCGGCGGCTTCTGGCCGTTGGCATGCACCGACTCCTTGAGGTCGGGCAGCAGCCACACGCTGACCACCACCGCCAACAGCGACAGCACGGTCCAGGCCGGGAAATGCCCCATGCCGAAGTGCTGAAACCAGGCGCCGGCCGCAAATACCGTGACCAGAAAACCGAGCGAACCCCACAAGCGAACCCGGCCATAACGCTTGGCGTCAAACGCCCCGCCGCTGCTCACCAGATGCGCCATGGCGGCCTCGCTCATCGGCATCATGGCACTGGTGTGCAGGAACATGAAAAACAGCACCGCAGCAATCCACCAGAAGCCGCCCTCGACCCACAAGCCACAGGACAGCAGCAAGGCAACGCTGGCGCCGTAACGCAGCAGCTTGACGCGCTCACCGGTGTGGTCGCTCAGCCAGCCCCAGCCGTAAGGCGCAATCAGGCGGGTGGCCGACTGCACCGAGGTCAGCAGGCTGATGGCAAAAATGCTGAAGCCCAGATCCTTGAGCCACAGCGGCAGGTAGGGGTTGAAGAACCCGATGTGCGCGAAATAGCTGGCCGAGAGGGCCGCGAACGACAGCAGATGACGGCGCGTGCCAGGCACCCTACTGCTTCTCGCTCCAGAGCACGCCGCCGGTGGCCCAGTCGGTTTTCTTGATCTCGAACAGCACCACGTCCACCCCTTCGGCCTTGGTGCCCAGGGTTCTCACGGTGGCTTCGGTCAGCGCCTTGACGAATTCTCTTTTTTGTTCGGGCGTGCGGCCCTCGAACATTTCAACGCGGATGGTCGGCATGGTGAATTTCCTGGGAAATTGAAAGAGGAACGGTAGTGCCGTGCGGCTCAGGCCTGCGCTGCCCCCGGAATGGGGCCGACGGCCAGCTTGACATCACCGCACTGGGCGCGCTGGCGTAGCGCGTGTTCCATCAGCACCAGCGCCAGCAAGGCCTCGGCAATCGGCGTGGCGCGGATGCCGACGCAGGGATCATGGCGACCCTTGGTAATGACCTCGGTGCTGTGGCCTTCGGTGTCGATCGACTCGCGCGGCGTCAGGATGGAGCTGGTGGGCTTGATGGCGATGGACACCTCGATGTCCTGCCCGGTGCTGATGCCCCCCAGCACACCGCCGGCCTTGTTGCCCTTGAAGCCCTGCGGCGTGAGCGAGTCGCCATGCGTGCTGCCCTTGTCGGCCACACAGGCAAAGCCGGCGCCGATCTCCACACCCTTGACGGCGTTGATGCCCATCATGGCAAAGGCAATATCGGCATCGAGCTTGTCATACAGCGGCTCGCCCAGGCCCACTGGCACGTTGGATGCCGTGACGCGCAGGCGCGCGCCGCAGGAGTCGCCCGACTTGCGCAAGCTGTTCATGTAGTCTTCCAGCGCCGCCACATCGGCCACCGGGGCAAAGAAGGGGTTGTTCGGCACATGGTCCCAGGACTCGAAGGGAATGGCCACCTCGCCAATCTGCGTCATGCAGCCGCGAAACACCGTGCCATAGTGCTCGAACAGCCACTTCTTGGCCACCGCACCAGCGGCCACCGTGGGCGCCGTCAGACGGGCCGAGGAACGGCCGCCGCCACGCGGGTCGCGGATGCCGTACTTGTGCCAGTAGCTGTAGTCGGCGTGACCGGGGCGGAAAGTCTGCAGGATATTGCCGTAGTCCTTGCTGCGCTGGTCGGTGTTCCTGATGAGCAGGCAGATCGGCGTGCCGGTGGTCTTGCCCTCATACACGCCGGAGAGGATTTCCACCGCATCGGGCTCGTTGCGCTGGGTCACGAATTTGGAGGTGCCGGGGCGGCGGCGGTCCAGGTCGGGCTGGATGTCGGCCTCGCTGAGCAGCATGCCCGGCGGGCAGCCGTCGATCACGCAGCCAATGGCCGGGCCGTGGGATTCACCGAAGTTGGTGACTGCGAAGAGATTTCCGAAAGTATTGCCGCTCATGGGGAAAGATTATCCCAGAGCGGCGAGGCCTGGCGGCTAGCGCTTGATGATCAGGCTTTCGCCTCGGGCTGGTCTTCCTCTGGCCAGTCGCGGATATAGGCCTTGAGCATCTTGTTCTCGAAATTCTGCGCATCCACCACGGCCTTGGCCACGTCGTAGAAGCTGATGACGCCCATGAGCATCTTCTTGTCCATCACCGGCATGTAGCGGGCGTGGCGGTCCAGCATCATGCGGCGCACTTCGTCCATGTCGGTTTCCATGGTGCAGGTCAGCGGGGCATCGTCCATGGCGGTGCGCACCAGCGTCGTGCCCATGGCGCCGCCGTTCTTCACCGTCTGCTTGATGACCTCGCGGAAAGTCAGCATGCCAACCAGATCGCCATGGTCCATGACCACCAGCGAACCGATGTCTTTTTCCGCCATCACCTCGGTGGCGTGGGCCAGCGGCTCGTCGGGGGTGACGGTGTACAGGGTGTTGCCCTTGACGCGCAGAATATCGCTGACTTTCATGGTGTTCTCCTCGTGACTCTATCGTGACGCTTCTGCTTTGGAATATAGCCCACAATGACACCATTCAACCTGTAACCCGGCTGCCGGTCAAGTCGGTTTAAACCCGACGCTTACTGATTCGTGCTTGCCAACCCAGTGGAGACTTCCATGCCCGGCTATTCCGACCCCGGCTTCGACACCTTGGCCTTGCATGCCGGTGCCGCACCCGACCCCGCCACCGGCGCGCGCGCCGTACCGATCCACCTGACCACCTCCTTCGTCTTCGAGTCCAGCGACCATGCCGCCGCCCTGTTCAACCTGGAGCGCGCCGGCCACGTCTACAGCCGCATCAGCAACCCGACCAATGCGGTGTTCGAGCAGCGCATGGCGGCACTGGAGGGGGGCATCGGCGCCATCGCCGTGGCCAGCGGCCAGGCCGCGCTGCACCTGAGCGTGGCCACGCTGATGGGCGCCGGCGCGCACATCGTGGCGTCAACAGCGCTGTATGGCGGCTCGCAGAACCTGCTGCACTACACGCTGCGCCGCTTCGGCATTGAAACCACCTTTGTGAAACCGGGTGACATTGACGGCTGGCGCGCCGCGGTACGGCCCAATACCAAGCTGTTCTTTGGCGAAACCGTGGGTAACCCGGGGTTGGACGTGCTGGACATCACGACCGTTTCGACAATAGCCCACGAGGCCGGCGTGCCGCTGCTGGTGGACTCCACCCTGACCTCGCCCTGGCTGATCAAGCCGTTCGAGCACGGCGCCGACCTGGTCTACCACTCGGCCACCAAGTTCCTCAGTGGCCACGGCACGGTGATCGGCGGCGTGGTGGTGGATGGCGGCAGTTTCGACTGGGACGCGTCGGGTCGTTTCCCCGAGTTGAGCCAGGCCTACGACGGCTTTCACAACATGGTGTTCACCGAGGAGTCCACCGTCGGCGCCTTCCTGCTGCGCGCGCGGCGTGAAGGCCTGCGCGACTTCGGTGCCTGCATGAGCCCGCATACCGCGTGGCTGATCCTGCAAGGTATCGAGACGCTGCCGCTGCGCATGGCACGCCACATGAGCAACACCGAAAAGGTGGTGGCCTTCCTGGCCAGCCAACCGTTTGTTTCGCGCGTCGGCCACCCGCTGCTGGAAAGCCATTCCAGCCATGCGTTGGCGCAAAAACTGCTGCCGCGCGGCGCCGGTTCGGTGTTCAGCTTCGACATCAAGGGTAATCGCGAGCAGGGCAAGGCCTTCATCGAAGCGCTCAAGCTCTTCAGCCACCTGGCCAACGTCGGCGACTGCCGCAGCCTGGTGATCCACCCCGCCAGCACCACCCACTTCCGCATGAGCGACGAGGCGCTGGCCGGCGCCGGCATCTCGCAGGGCACCATCCGCTTGTCGATCGGCCTGGAAGACCCGGATGACCTGATCGACGACCTGAAGCGCGCGCTCAAGGCTGCAGAAAAATGTTGACCCCCCTGTGCCGGCCTGCGGCCGTCTTCCCCCCGAAGGGGACGCCACCAGCGGCCCGGCAAAGCCGGTTCCGCGGTGGCCGCTGGACGAAGGCACAGCATGCCTACCGATTTTCCAACCTCGAACTGGAAACACTCTCATGGAATTGATCGTCAACGGTGCCAAGACCTATTGCTACACCGGCGGCAAGGCATTTGATGCGGCCAAGCCCACCATCGTCTTCATCCACGGCGTGCTCAACGACCACAGCGTGTGGATTTTGCAGAGCCGCTATCTCGCCAACCACGGCTGGAACGTGCTGGCAGTGGACCTGCCGGGCCACTGCCGCAGTGCCGGCGAGGCCCCGGAAACGGTGGGACAGGCGGCGGACTTCATTGCCGCCCTGCTTGATGCCGCTGGCGTGGCGCGCGCCGCGCTGGTGGGCCACAGCTGGGGTTCGCTGATTGCCCTGGAAACCGCGGCACGGCTCAAGGAACGTATTAGCCACCTGGTGCTGGTGGGCACGGCGTTCCCGATGAAGGTATCACCCGCACTGCTGGACGCCTCCCTGAACGAACCGATGAAGGCGCTGACCATGATCAACGTCTTCTCGCGCAGCACGCTGGCTGCGCCTCCTTCGGTACTGGGCCCGGGCACCTGGGTCTATGGCGCCAGCCTGGCGCTGGGCCGGCGCGTGTTGGCCAGCAACAAGCACGTGAACGTCTTCCACCGCGGTTTCAAGGCCTGCGACAGCTACGCCAATGGTGAGAACGCTGTTACGCAGATCAGCGCCCCGGTGCTGTTCCTGCTCGGGGCGCAGGATCAGATGACCACGCCGAAGGCAGCACAGGGGCTGATTGCCAAGGCGCGTGAGGCGGGTAAGACGGTGCAGGAAATCAAGCTGCCGGTGGGGCATCACCAGATGAGCGAGACGCCGGACACGACGCTGTTCGCGATCCGGGATTTTCTGAAAAGCTAGGATCCCCTGCAGGCGACATCCACCATCCGGCTGACGATGGTGTTGGGGGTGGCGTTGTTCCAGCTCATCGGGCCGTGTTCGTAGTGCACCTGGCGGCCCAGGCCCATGGGCTGCGACTGGTCGGAGGAATAGATTCGGCGGATTCGTCTTCCCGCGCAATCGACCTCGATTTGATCCTTGGACGACATGTAGCTCCCAAATTCAGCATAGCGGGGACTCGTATGGTCGCGCAAAACCCAGATCATGACGTTGCCGCCAAATTTCTTCGACATATCTGAATCGATGTAGAAGACCGACTGCTCGTTCTGGGAGAACTTCACCCACCCAGCCATCGCCTGGCCGCAGATCACAGTCAGACACGACAAGAAAATCAATCTTTTAAGCATACAAACACTTGCGAATTCAATGCAATGGGCATCAGGAAGGATATCCCACACACGGCCGTCGAACTGCCCCTAGCCGCACCCCTGAGGCGTGACCCTATGCCCCCTCTTGCCCCAAGGCGACGAACTCGCCTGAGAACCGACCGGCGACATGCCCGTCGAATTCAAGCACCGCCGAAACCGAAATTCTGGCCTTGCCCTTGCGCGCCAGCATGCGGGTGAAGCCGGCCCACTCCTGCGCTTGCTCGATGAAGGCGCGTGCCGTAAACGTACCATCAATGGGCAGGTCGTAGTGCATGGTATTGCGCTGGATCACCAGCCGGCTGGCCATGCCGGCACCGGCCAGGCGCGTGTGCAGCAGCGACCAGGCCGAGAGAATGGCCACGGCCGACGCGCTGCCGCCGAACACGGTGTCCCGGTGGTTGATGTTGGGGGCGAGGGGAGCAGACAGTACCACCGCTTTTTCTTCTACGGACAAGACCGATACCTGCATCGCCTTCGAGAGGGGAATGTGATCGTGCAGGTATTTCTCCAACTCATGGGGTGACAATGCTTCTTCCTCTTCTCAATACGTATGGCTGCAAACGCCTCACTTCAGCGGCGTCCCGATCAGGCGCTCGTCATGCTGCTTGATGATGTCCTGCAGTTCGTGGCGAATGGTGGCAGCGTTGGCGGCCGGGTCCGAGAGTGCAATTTGCAGGCGCTCCACGCGACCGCGGCTGATGCGGTTGGACTGCCACTTGCGGCCGAAACTGCCGGCCGCCGAGATGGCGGTGATGAGGGTGGCCAGCGCCGCCAGAACAGCGGCCAAGTCATCGCGGTCAGCGGCGACCGGAAAGACCTCATGGGCCCAGTTGAGCTTGAGTACCACCGCCGCCAGTGCCGAGCAGACCGCCGACAGCCCCAGGCTCCAGTGGTGCACCGCACTCCACAGGCGTGAGCCGGTGTTGAACCAGCGGAACTTCGCCGCCAACTGTTGCGCCAGGTAGGCGTGCTCTTCATCGTGCATGACCGGCTCCTCCCGGATGATGTCCATCCGCTGCCGGCACTATAGCCCGCGGGGCCGTCCACGTCACCACCCCTAGGGAAAGTTGGTAGGGCACTGCCCCGGCAGCGGTGCCACAATGAATCGCAACAGGGCACGGCGAGATGCCCGCGTACTGCTTGATTCCAAGAATCCATCTTCAGGAGACACCATGAAAGTGATTCGAGTTCGCGTCTGCGCCCTGCTGGCCGGCCTGGCCCTTTCCCTCGGCGCTACGGCGCAAAACATCTCGATTGCCACCGGCGGCACCGGTGGCGTCTATTACCCCATGGGCGGCGGCATGGCGTCCGTGCTGTCCAAGTATGTGCCCGGCATGCAGGCCACGGCCGAGGTGACGGGGGGCTCGGTCGACAACCTGAAGCTGATTGCCAGCGGCAAGCCTTATGTCGGCTTCACCATGACCGATGCCGCCCAGGATGCCTACCGCGGCGAGGACAAGTTCAAGAGCGGCAAGGTCGCGCTTCGCACCCTGATGATTCTCTACCCCAACCGCATGCACGTGGTCAGCGTGGAGGGCCGCGGCGTCAACAAGATGGCCGATCTCAAAGGCAAGCGCGTCTCCACCGGCTCGCCCGGCAGCGCCACCGAGGTGATGGCCTTTCGCCTGATCGAAGCGGCCGGCCTGGACAAGGACCGCGACATGCGGCGCGAACGCCTGAGCGTGGCTGAATCGGTCAATGCCATGAAGGACGGCAAGATCGACGCCTTCTTCTGGGTCGGTGGCCTGCCCACGGCGGGCGTGACCGACCTGGCCAATACCCCCGGCACCAAGCTCAAGATGGTGGACCACGCCGAGGCGGTGGCAGCGATGAACAAGAAATACGGCAACCTCTATGTGGAAGACGTGATCCCCAAGAGCACCTACCGCGGCATGGATACCGACAACCACCAGGCCACGGTGATGAACATCCTGGTGGCGCACGAGAGCATGGACGACAAGACGGCCTACAACATCGTCAAGACCCTGTTCGAGAAACGCGATGACCTGATCGCCGTGCACAAGGAAGCGGTCAACTTCAAACTGGAAAACCAGAAGACCAACGCCACGCCGATCCCCTTCCACCCGGGTGCGGCCAAGTACTTTGCCGAAAAAGGCATCAAGCTCAACTGACCCACCTCACCCCGCTGTTCAAGGCGGGGCATCAAAAAAATATGAGCCAAGAACAAGCGCGCCCGTCAGAAGACGACATCATCATCAGCGAGGAAGCCCTTCACAAAGCCGAGGAATTCATCGAAGCCGAGGAAGGTGCCGCCAACAAACTCAAGGGCTGGTTGGGCGCGTTCATCACGCTGACCGCTTTCGTCATGTCGGCGTTTCACCTCTACACCGCCTATGCCATCGTGCCGACGCAGACCCTGCGGCCGGTGCATGTGGGCTTCGTTCTGTTCCTGTGCTTTCTGGTGTTCCCCATGACCAGCCGCTTTCGCCACCGCGTCATGTGGTGGGACTGGCTGGCCGCCATGCTCTCGATTGCCATCGTGGTCTACCTGATCCTGGGCGGCGACGATTTCACCGACCGCAACACCTCGCCCGAACCGTGGGACATTGCCTTCGGCATCGCGCTGATCGTGCTGGTGCTGGAGGCCATGCGCCGCACCAATGGCTGGATCATGCCGGTGATCACGCTGACCTTCGTCGCCTACGCCCTGTTCGGCCCCTGGCTGCCGGCGCCGTGGACGCACAAGGGCTACGAGGTCGGCCGCCTGGTCGGCGTGATGTACATGACGCTGGAGGGCATCTACGGCGTGGCGATCGATGTGTCGTCCTCGCTCATCATCCTGTTCACCATCTTCGGCGCCTTTTTGCAGTACTCGGGCGCCGGCAAGTTCTACATCGACTTTTCCTTCTCGGCCATGGGCGGCAAGCCCACCGGCGCGGGCCGCACCGTGGTGCTGGCCTCGTTCCTGCTGGGCGGCCCCTCGGGCTCGGGCGTGGCCACCACGGTGACGCTGGGTTCGGTCGCCTACCCGATGCTGGCCAAGGTCGGCTACGAAAAGAACGCCGCCGGCGGCCTGCTGGCGGCCGGCGGCCTGGGCGCCATCATCTCGCCGCCGGTGCTGGGCGCGGCGGCCTTCCTGATCGCCGAGTTCCTCAAGATCTCGTATCTGGACGTGCTGCTGATGGCGGTGATTCCGACCTTTCTGTTCTACCTGGCGCTGTTCCTGATGGTCGAGATCGATGCGCGCAAATACGGCATGCATGAGGTGGCCATCGAGAAGGTGGACTCGGTCTGGAACCTGACCCGCAAGTACTGGTTTCATTTTCTCTCGCTGATCTCCATCGTGTTCTTCATGATGTGGGGCTTCTCGCCGGTGCTTTCGGTGTTCTGGGCCACGGTGGTGTCCTTCCTCACCAGCTTTCTGCGCCGCGATTGCGCCCTGTTTTCCTATGATTTGTTCCGTGGTCGCGGCTCGTGGCGCGACAACCTGTTCCGCTCGCCTTTCGTCAAGGCCATGGAAGGCGGCTCGATCGGCGTGCTCAATGTGGCGGCCACCTGCGCCGGCGCGGGCATCATCGTCGGCGTGGTCACACTCACTGGCCTGGGGCTCAAATTCAGCACCATCGTGATCGACTACGCCGGTGGCTCGCTCTTGCTCACGGCGCTGTACACCTCGCTGGTGGTGTGGATCGTCGGTCTGGCGGTGCCGGTGACGGCGTCCTACATCATCTGCGCCGTGATCGCGGCACCGGCGTTGACCAAGCTCGGCGTGCCGGACTTCGCGGCCCACATGTTCATCTTCTACTACGCCGTGCTGTCCGAGGTCTCGCCACCCACCGCCCTGTCGCCCTTCGCGGCGGCGGCCATCACCGGCGGCGACCCGTACAAGACCACGCTGCAGTGCTGGAAGTACACCGTGCCGGCCTTCCTGGTGCCCTTCATGTTCGTGCTGGCGCCCGAAGGCCAGGGCCTGCTGTTGATGGGCTCGGCCAAAGCACTGGCCACGGCCAACTGGTGGTCGATTGCCGAGGTCACGCTCACTGCCGCGGTGGGCATTGCCGCGCTGGCCGCCGGCTTCCAGGGCTGGGCCCTCAAGCGCACCACAACGCCAGAGCGCTGGATGCTCATCGTGGCCGGCTTTGCCCTGGTCTACCCGGGGCTGCTGGCCGATGCCATTGGGTTTGGCCTGGTCGTGCTGGTGCTTGCCATGCAGCTGATGCGCCGCACCAACAACACGCCCCATCCTCAGTCCTGATTCGAATTCACCCCGCAGCGGAGAAAAACCATGATGCCCCAGACCACGCCAGCCATCGACATGCACCTCGACCCCAAAGTGATCGCGATCCTGTCGCAGGTCACCACCGCCACCCTCACCACCATCCTGCTCAAGAAGGGCCTGCGCAACGTCTGGCTGCGTGGCACCAAGCCGCTGCGCCCCGGCCAGCCTCGCCTGGTGGGGCGCGCCTTCACGCTGCGCTTCGTGCCGGCGCGCGAAGACCTGGCCACCCCTGAATCGTGGGGCGCTCCGATCTCCACCCGTGCGGCGATCGAGGACATGCCGGCCGGCTGCATTGCGGTGGTGGATGCCATGGGCGTGAGCCATGCCGGCATCTTTGGTGACATCCTGTGCGCGCGCATGACCAAACGTGGCGTGACCGCGCTCATCACCGACGGCGTCGTGCGCGACGTGGCCGGCGTGCTCGGCACCGGTCTGCCGGTGTGGTGCAACGGTGTGGCGGCACCGGCTTCGGTGGCGGGCCTGACCTTCGTCGCCTGGCAGCAGCCGATTGCCTGCGGCGGCGTGGCCGTGTTCCCGGGCGACGTGATCGTGGTGGATGAGGATGGCGCGGTGCTGATCCCGGCCAACCTGCTCGACGAGATGCTGGTGCTGGCGCCCGAGCAGGAGCGGCTGGAGGCCTGGATCATGGACGAGGTCAACCAGGGCGCTGCCCTGCCCGGCCTGTACCCGCCCAATGCCGAGAACAAGGCGCGCTACCAAGCGGCCATGGCAGCCAAAAAGACGTCCTGAGCCCAGGAGACACCATGACGAACAGCACGTCCGCCTCGGCAGACCCCAAGGCCTTTACCCGCTTTGCCGACTTCTACCCCTTCTACCTGGGCGAACACAGCAACCGCACCTGCCGCCGCTTGCACTTCGTGGGCAGCACGCTGGCCCTGACCTGCCTGGCCATGCTGCTGGCGACCGGTAAACCGCAGTACCTGCTCTACGGCCTGCTGTGCGGCTATGGCTTTGCCTGGCTCGGCCATTTCGGCTTTGAAAAGAACAAGCCCGCCAGCTTCAAACGTCCGCTCTACAGCTTCATGGGCGACTGGGTGATGTACAAGGACATCTGGACCGGCAAGATCAGGCTCTAGGCACTACGGGCACTACGGGCACTACGCCAGTCTGAAAATAGCCTTACGTTTCATAGCGCATCAATCAGCATGGACGAGGATTTCATGCCATTGATTGTCATGAAAGCGGTTCTCGCTGAGGGCGCCAGCAGCAACTTGTCCACCAATGGGCCGAGTGATGTTTCCTCCGGGTTGATGAGCAAGACATAGCGCCCCTCACCCTCGTCCAGTCGTCCCACCCAGTCCAGTGTCATGAGTGTTTCGAGGACCGACTCAAGCTGCACCGGGTCCACACGCAGCGCATCGGCCAGTGTCGCAGCGCTAAGCCCGCGAGGCCCGGCCAGGCGGCCCTTCACCAATTGCTCCAGAGTCTCCAGCGCCAGGGTGAATTCCCAGCCCGGCGTGCCGCCGCGCCGCGACACACCGGCCAGCAAACTGGGCAAATAGGCCGTGATGACCGCGCCCAACAGCACGATGACCCAGGCCAGATAAATCCACACCAGCAGGATCGGCACCGTGGCAAAGGCGCCATACACCGCCGAATAGGTCGGCACCAGGTTGAGATAAACCGTCAGCAGCTTCTTGGCCACTTCGATGCCGAGCGAGGCGAAGATGCCGCCAGCCCAGGCATGCCCCCATTTCACGGGGGTGTTGGGGACGTAATAGTAGGTGGCCGCCATGCCTGCGGCCACCATGAAAAACTCCAGCGTATCCAGCAACAGCCGCACGCCACCGGGCATACCGCCAACCATGCCACGGGAGGCCGAGACGATGTAGGACGTGGTGGTCAGGCTCGCCCCCAGCAGCAGCGGCCCCAGCGTGATCGCTGCCCAATAGATCAACACCCGCTGCGCCAGCGGGCGCGGCCGGCGCACGCGCCAGATACCGTTGAGAGTGTGGTCGATGGTCAAGATCAAGGCCAGCGCAGTCGTGAACAAAATCGCCACCCCGGCCACGCCCAGCTTGCTCGCCTGCCCGGCGAACTGGGTGAGGTAGCCCAGCACCTGACGCGCAATGTTGTCGGGAATCAGGCTCTCCACCAGCCACTTCTGCAACACCTCCTGCAGCTTGGCGAACATCGGAAAGGCCGTGAAAATGGCCAGCGCCACCGTGATGAAGGGCACCAGCGCGATGGTGGTGGTGAAGGTCAGGCTGCTGGCGGTCAGGCCCAGCCGGTCTTCGCGAAAACGCTCACGCAGGGTCAGCGCGGTGCTTTTCCACGGGAAATGCGATAGGTTGTCGAGAAATACCTCGAGTCGGGTGGTCAGGCTCATCCCGCTATGATGCCACTCCAATGAATCCAATTGACAACCCTGTGCACCCCCATGTGCGTTTGACCCGCGTGCTGGCGGTGGGCAGCCTGCTCGGCCTGATCGTCCTGGGCCTGGCCTGGGAGCTCTGGCTGGCGCCGCTGCGGCCCGGTGGTTCGTGGCTGGCGCTCAAAGTCCTGCCGCTGTGCATCCCGCTGGCCGGCCTGCTGAAAAACCGCATGTACACCTACCGCTGGGTCAGCCTGGTGGTCTGGTTGTATTTCATCGAAGGCGTGGTGCGCGCCAGCGGCGACCGCCCGCCCGGCGCTTACCTGGCCATGGTCGAAGTCCTGCTGTGCCTGTCGCTGTTTGTCGCCTGTACCCTGCATGTACGCCTGCGCCAGCGCCACGCCAAGAACAACCTGAATCTGGAAACCCCAACACCATGACCACCCACAACGAACTGCTCGAACAGCTGCGCCAGATCGTCGGCGCCCCCAACGTGCTGACCGAAGGCGACCTGACCGCCTGGGAGCTGGATTGGCGCAAACGCGAGCGCGGCCGCGCCCTGGCCGTGGTGCGCCCGGCTTCCACGCCCGAAGTGGCCGCCGTGGTGAAGGCCTGCGCCGCCGCCCGCGTGAGCATGGTGCCACAGGGCGGCAACACCGGCATGGTGGTGGGCTCCACGCCCGACGCCAGCGGCCAGCAGGTGGTGCTGAGCCTGACGCGCATGAACAAGGTGCGCGCGCTCGACGCCGGCAACCTGACGATCACGGTGGACGCCGGCTGCGTGCTGCAGTCCTTGCAGGAAGAGTGCGAGAAAGCCGGCTTTCTGTTTCCCTTGAGCCTGGCCTCGGAAGGCAGCTGCACCATCGGCGGCAACCTCGGGACAAACGCCGGCGGCACGCAGGTGGTGCGCTATGGCAACACGCGCGAGCTCTGTCTGGGGCTGGAAGTGGTGACCGCGCAGGGCGATATCTGGAGCGGCCTGACCGGCCTGCGCAAGGACAACACCGGCTACGACCTGCGCCACCTCTTCATCGGCTCGGAAGGTACGCTGGGCGTGATCACCGCCGCCACCATGAAGCTCTACCCTTTACCCAAGTCCCAACTCACGGCGTTTGCGGCCGTGCCTTCGCTGGAAGCAGCGGTGGAACTGCTGGGGCTGGCGCACCGGCACTTAAGTGCGGGCCTGACCGGCTTCGAGGTCATGGGCCAGTTTGCCCTGAGCCTAGTGGTCAAGCATTTCCCGCAGCAGCGCGTGCCCTTCTGGCAAGAGTCGCCCTACTGTGTGGTGCTGGAAAACTCCGACAACGAATCGGAAGCCCATGCGCGCGAGTGCTTCGAGCGCCTGCTGGAAGCCGCCATGGAACAGGGCTGCGTGACCGATGCCGTGGTGGCCGAGAGCATGGCACAAGCGCATGCACTGTGGCACATCCGGGAGAGCATTCCGCTGGCGCAGGCCGAGGAAGGCCTGAACATCAAGCACGACATCTCGATCAGCGTTTCACGCATCCCCGAGTTCGTGCGCGAGACCAACGCGCTGCTGCTGAAAAACTTCCCCGGCGCCCGCCTGGTGACCTACGGCCACCTGGGCGACGGCAACCTGCACTACAACGTGCAGGCCCCGGTGGACGACGACCAGGCGCGCTTCCTCAGCGAGGAGGAGGCCCCGATGAATGCGCTGGTGTATGAGGTGGTGGACCGCTATAACGGCTCGATCTCCGCCGAGCACGGCGTGGGCAGCCTGAAAGCCGAGAAACTGGAACACCACAAATCGCCGGTGGCGCTGGATCTGATGCGATCCATCAAGCACGCGCTGGACCCGCTGAACCTGATGAATCCGGGCCGGGTGATCCGGATCTGACCCCCACCTGAAGCGGGCGAGCGGGTTTCAGCCGCTCGCCGCCAGACGCCTACAGCCCGTACTGTGCGCGCACCAGATGCGCGATGCCCAGGCGCTCCAGTACCGGCATCGGACACAGGAACGTGACGCGCACGACGCCGGGCAAGCGGGCAATCTCGATGGAGCCGGTGATGGTGGCGCGGTTCAGTATCTCGTCACGCGGCAGGCCGGTGACCTTGGCGGCACGGTCCAGCCCATTCGTGGTGGCATCGTTGAGGTTGGCGGCGGAGCCGATGAAGGTGATCGGGGCATTGTCCTCCAGCGGGATACCCCCGAAGCGCTGCGCCAGGGCCTGTGCCTTCTCCCGCAAGCCCGGGCTAATGGGGCGCGCCAGCAGCGGCAGGTCTTCCAGGCGCTGCAGCAGGATCGGCCCGTCAAGGGCCAGCCCCTTGATGACCTCTACCTGCAGCTCCACTTCGCCCGCCACATCGGTGGTATGCACGGCGATCTCGCCATTGCCCTGCTGGGCGTGCATGTCTCCGATATAGATGCCGCCGCCCGGCACTTTCACCGGGCATATGACCACAGCGCCGGCCCGCACCGAATTGGCATCCATGTGGCCGTCTGTCTTGTGGCGGTTCAGCTCTTCCAGGCTCATGCCGTATTTGTGCGGGGCATTGATGAGGAAAGCGCCGAAGTCACCACAGTTGTGGGAATCCGGCAGATCGCGCGAGGGAATGGTGCCGATGTTGCCCATGAAGGGCTGCATGCGTGAGACCAAGCCAACGATGTCAGCCTGCGCGAACGACAGGATCGAGTGCTGCTGTGAGGCGGCTGGCAAGTGGGCAAACCGTTTCGCCTCTTTGGCAATGCGTTCAGCGATGGCCTTGCTGACGGTCACGCCAACGTGGTTTTCCCGATCAAACACGATGACATAGCCGTTGGCAAAGCGAAATGCACTGACCTCCGCGCCACAGACATCGCAATGCACCGCCTCCTGCCCGATGCCTTCCAGATGGGTGGCCGGGCTCTCGGTCCCGCACTTGGGGCAGAGCTTGGCCACAAAGGGGTCGCCCAGATAACGGCCATCGACGAATTGCATCACGCCGGAAGAGGTGGCCAGCGAGGTTACTTCCACCCGTTTGAGCTTGAGGGCAATGGCATCGCCGATTTCGGCGCCTTCCACTGCCACCGGTTGGGTGACCTCATGGCCGCCCTGGAATGTCGGCGTGATCATCGGCCCCCAGCAACCGGGTGCCGTGCTGGCAACGATGGTGCCACCATCCTTCACGGGCCCCCGCATGCGCAGGCTGGGGCCGATGATGCCGCCGGTAAAGGCATCCACCTCGACAAGTTCCTGGGCCACCGGGGGCGCCAGGGTTGGACTCTCGACTGACATCGCAGGCCTCCTTTTTGACGCATGCCGCGCAACAGCGGTTTTGATGGTCGTCCGAAAGCTAGCCCAGCGGGTTGAGAAAAATCAAGGTCCGGCTAGGACGGCCAGTCCGGGCTGGCTTTACCCTCACCCCGGCTTAACACCCCATATATGCGGTGCCCACAACACAATCAGAAAGCCGCCTGCCGCGATGGCGGCAATCCAGAAGGTGTAGCTCAGCCAGTAACCCTGCTTGGGGTAACCCATGAGCGCGCGCGGATACAGGGCTGCGTTGGGGAGAAACACGTCCGCATCGAACAGGCCGAGCGCTTTTTCGCAATCGGTGAGCAGTTCACGGACCGACTGGCGCGCATGGTCGCGGCGCTTGGTATAGCGCCAGCCAACGGCAATCATCCCCAGCACCACCAGGGTCAGCCCCCAGCAGGCCTGCAGCGATGGCACAGGGGTCTTGTCGGATGCCAGGAAGGAGGCGCCAGCGCCGAAAATGCCCAGCAGCAGCAAGACCAGCTTTTGCTGCGCCTCTTCAAGCGCCTGGAGCTCGGCCACGTGTTTGTTGTAAATCGTCTGGATGAGTGCCGACTTCTCCCAGGCCTGGAGGCTGGTCGCGAAAGTCGATTCTGGGCGATCGGGAACAAGTGTCGATTGCGAATTCACATTACGCTCCTTGTCAACCTGCTGGCGCCAAAGTTGTCATGCCTGCACGGGCGTTAGCTCCCTAGCTGAGCCGACAGGCGAAAGCATTCAATGCCGCACTATAGCCCCCAGAAAACACAGGTGCTTCAGGACAAGCCCAGCCTTCGACGCTCAGCCCCGCAGATACGCCTCCAAAGCCGCGAGCAAGGCAGCGGAAATGCCCATGAAGCGCACGCCTTTGACAAAGCCATTGCGCTTGCTGCTGTAGGTACTATAGGCAATGGTGCCCGCCACCTGGGCTTTGTGCGAACTGCCATCCGGCTGCGGCAGCGAGAAAGCCAGATTGCAGGGGGTTCCTGGGGCCAGGTTGAGTTCGCTGACAACCCCCATGCCGCCCATGCCGATATCGATGGAACGAACCTCGATTTCAGGTCTGCCGGGCAGTGCCACCAGCACCCTGATACCGAGCAGCTTTCGCTCGGCCAGGCGGCGCTCGTTATCTGTCTGGATTGGGGCCTGTGCTTTGTCGTATGCGGAGGGATTGAGTGTGTCAACCATGGATTTTTCACCTGGATAGGATGCCGTCAACATATCGGCAACGTTGCTTATCGGCTCGCACTATAAGGCATGGGAAGGTCTGTCGGCCCCGGTCCAGACCGGGCCGCCCGACTTGTAGGAAAATCCCTGTCTTATGACCACACGCCCCATCCGCTCCCAGTACGAAGACTTCATGCGCCACGTGTACAGCACGGGCGTGACCAAGACCGACCGCACCGGCACCGGCACGAAGAGCGTGTTCGGTTACCAGATGCGTTTTGACCTCAATGAGGGCTTTCCGCTGGTCACCACCAAGAAGGTGCACCTGAAGTCCATCATCAACGAACTCCTGTGGTTCCTCACCGGTTCGAGCAACAACAACTGGCTCAAGGAACGCGGCGTCAGCATCTGGGACGAGTGGGCCAAGCCGGATGGCGACCTGGGCCCGGTCTACGGCGTGCAGTGGCGCAGCTGGCCGACGCCGGACGGCGGCCACATCGACCAGATTGCCGAGGTCATCAAGACACTCAAGAGCAACCCGGATTCGCGCCGCATCATCGTCAGTGCCTGGAACGTGGCCGATCTGAACAAGATGGCGCTGATGCCCTGCCATGCTTTCTTCCAGTTCTACGTCGCCGACGGCAAACTCTCTTGCCAGCTCTACCAGCGCAGTGCCGACATCTTCCTCGGTGTGCCCTTCAACATTGCCAGCTACGCCCTGCTCACCCACATGGTGGCGCAGCAGTGCGATCTGGCCGTGGGCGACTTCATCTGGACCGGTGGCGACTGCCACATCTACAGCAACCACCACGAACAGGTGGAGCTGCAATTGAGCCGCGCGCCCTTCGCCTACCCCACGCTCAACATCAAGCGCCGACCGGACTCCATCTTTGACTACCAGTTCGAGGACTTCGAGGTTCTGGACTACCAGTGCCACGCGGCCATCAAGGCCCCGGTCGCGGTATGAGATGGAAACACCCCTGTACAAGTTGTCGCCGTCTTCCCCTCAAGGGGGGGCAACGCCAGTGGCTAAGGCTTTGCCGGTTCCACGGCGTTCCCCGCTTAGGCCACCTCATGCGCCGCGGATCACTGCACGCATAGCGAAACCATTGACATGAAACTCCATTTAATTTTCGCCCGCGCCACCAACGGCGTCATCGGCAAGGACGGCACCATGCCCTGGCACCTGCCGGAGGACCTGGCCCATTTCAAGCGCACCACGCTGGGCAGCCCGGTCATCATGGGCCGCAAGACCTGGGACTCACTGCCGCCGAAGTTCCGCCCGCTGCCCGGGCGCCTGAACGTGGTGATCACACGCCAGCGCGACTGGCAAGCCACTGGCGCCAGCGTGGCGCATTCGCTGCCCGAAGCCATCGCCCTGTGCCCGGCCGATGGCGATGTCTGGATCATTGGCGGCGCCGAGATCTACGCCCAGGCCTTGCCGCTGGCCGCAACCGCCGTGGTCACTGACATCGAAGCGTCATATGACGGCGATGCTTTTGCCCCACAATTCGGGCCGGAGTGGCAGGAGACGGCACGTGAGCGCCATGTCTCGTCCACCGGCTTGAATTTCAGTTTTGTCACCTACACGCGAACACAAGGAAATTGATATGTCCGGACATGGATTTCACGTACACGGCCCGCACGACCACGAACTCGAACACGCCCAGCAAGGTGGCCACGACGAGCATGGCGGGGGCGGCATGACCAACCAGATCGCCATGTTCACGGCCATCATCGCCACCGTGGGCGCCATCTTTTCCTACATGGGCGGCGCCACCCAGGCCAATGCCGGCCTGTACAAGAACAATGCGGCCATCAAGAAGACGGAAGCCTCCAACCAGTGGAATTACTTCCAGTCCAAGAGCACCAAGCAGTCGCTGGCTGAAGTGTCGCGTGACCTGACGCTACGCGAGAACGAGAAGGAAAAATACCAGGCCAAGATCGACCGCTACGAAAAAGAAAAGAACGAGATCAAGGTCGTGGCTGAAAAGCTCGAAGCCGATTCCACCGAATGGGACAAGAAAAGCGACGAGCAGATGCACCAGCACCACCGCTGGGCCCAGGCCACCACGGTGCTGCAGGTCTGCATCGCACTGGCTGCCATTGCCCTGCTGACGCGCAAGAAATGGCTGGAATACGCCATGTTTGGCGTGGGGGCAGTCGGCGTGGTGGTGGGCGGACTCGCCGCATTCCACATTTAATCGTCAATCAACCCGCCCCAATCGGGGCGGGACCGTGATCAAACTGAAGACCGGATGAAACTCGCCACCTGGAACATCAATTCCCTCACCGTGCGCCTGCCCCAGGTGCTGGATTGGCTTAGCGCCAACCCGGTCGATGTGCTGGCCCTGCAGGAGCTCAAACTCACCGACGACAAGTTCCCGTTTGATGCCTTTGCCCAGGCCGGCTACCAAGCGCAATGTTTTGGCCAGAAGACCTACAACGGCGTGGCCCTGCTGTCGCGCGCGCCACTGGTCAACGTGGTGCGCAACATCCCCGGATTTTCGGATGACATGGCACGCGTCATCAGCGCTGACATGTGTGACTTGCGCGTGATCGGCGCCTATTTCCCCAATGGGCAGGAGCCCGGCTCGGACAAGTTTGAATACAAGATGAGCTGGCTCAAGGGCCTGCGCGACTGGGTCCGCGCGGAACTGGCCGCGCACCCGAAACTGGTGCTGATGGGCGACTTCAACATCACCTTTGACGATACCGATGTCTGGGACCCGGTGGCGCTGAAAGACACCATTCACTGCACCGAGGAAGAGCGCTACCACCTGCGCGCGCTGATCGCGCTGGGCCTGCATGACGCGTTTCGCCTGTTCCCGCAGCCGGAAAAAAGCTATTCGTGGTGGGACTACCGCAACTTCGCCTTCCCGCGCAACCGCGGTCTGCGCATCGACCACATTCTGGTGAGCCAGGCCCTCAAACCGCTGGTGTCGGCCTGCACCATCGACAAGGCGACCCGCAAGAACGAACGGCCTAGCGATCACTCACCAGTGCTTCTGGAACTCCAGACAGCCTAGCGCTCAAACAGTCGGCCGGTTCTGGCTGGCCAAACAGATAGCCCTGGTAGGCCAGGCAGCCCTGGGCGGCCAGAAAGTCACGTTGCGCCTCGGTTTCCACGCCTTCGGCAATCACCGCCAGGCCCAGGCTTTGGGCCAGCGCCACAATCGTGCGCACGATCGCGGCATCGTTGGCATCGGTGAACACATCGCGCACAAAGGACTGGTCGATCTTCAACTGGTCCAGCGGCAAGCGTTTGAGGTAAGCCAGCGAAGAGTAGCCGGTGCCGAAATCGTCCAGTGAAAATCCCACGCCGTGGTCCTTGAGCAGCGTCATTTTGGCAATGGTGTCTTCCACATCATCAAGCAGCAGGCTTTCGGTGATCTCCAGCTTGAGTTTTTGTGGATTGGCGCCGCTGTTATCCAGGGTCTGGATCACCTGCGCCGCGAAGTCAGGATGGCGGAATTGACGGGGGCTGACATTGACAGAGACGGTCAGATGCGCGGCTTCAGGCTGTGCGGCCCAGACCAGCAGCTGTCGACACGCGGTTTCCAATATCCACAGCCCCAGTGGCTCGATCAAACCGGTTTCTTCTGCCAGGGGAATGAACTCGGCAGGCGGTACCAGGCCAAGCCGCGGATTCTGCCAACGGATCAGGGCTTCGGCACCGATCAAATGCCCCTCTTCGTTCACCTGGCCCTGGTAGTGGAGCAGGAACTGGTTCTCCCGCAAGCCCTGCCGCAGGTCGACCTCCAGTGCCGCGCGTGTCGATACGGCGGCCTGCATGTTCGGATCAAAAAACCGCAGGGTATTTCGACCTGCCGCCTTGGCCTGGTACATGGCCAGATCGGCCCGCTTCAACAACTCCTCCACCGTATCCTGGTGATCGGCAAACAGGGTGATGCCTATGCTGGGGGTGCTGTGATGCTCATAGGCATCCAATTGGTACGGCTGATTCAGGCTGCTGGCAATTTTCTCTCCCACGGCCTGCACCTGGCTGGCCGCTTCCTCAACGTTGTCACTGAGGTATTCGAGCATGACCAAAAATTCATCCCCACCGAAACGTGCCACCGTGTCGTGCTCACGGACACAAGTGAGAAGCCGTTGCGCCACTTGCTGCAGCAGCTTGTCACCTTTGTCGTGACCACGGGTATCGTTCAGCGTTTTGAAATTATCCAGGTCGATGAATAACAAGGCCCCAAAACGGCCACTTCGGGTGCTGCTGGCCAGCGCCTGCTGCAGCCGGTCAACCAGCAGGCGCCGGTTGGGCAAATGGGTCAACGAGTCATAAAAAGCCAGGTGCCTGATTTCCTCCTCTGCCGCTTTGCGTTGGGTGATATCGATGTGCATGCCCACGTAGTGCGTGATCTCGCCATCCGCGCCTTTGACCGCCGTGATGGTGAGCCATTGGGGATACACCTCACCATTTTTCCGTCGATCCCAGACCTCGCCTTGCCAGGAGCCGTTACGCCGTATGTCGTTCCACATTTCCGTATAAAAGTCGGGGCCGTGGTAGCCGGACCTGAGGACCTCGCCGGGCTTTTTGCCAATTACCTCATCGGGCGCATAACCCGTGATGACAGTGAACGCGCAGTTGACTTTCAATATCACGCTGTCTGCATCCGTGATCATCATGGCTTCCTGCGACTCGAAGGCCGTGGCAGCCACGCGCAAGTCCGCTTCGGCCCGGCGCGATTCACGCAGGTACATCACCACTGCCGACACGGCCACGATCAGCATGCTGCCGGCCGCCGCAATCAACACGAAGAGCCCGTATTTTTCGGCATTGAGACGCTGCAGTTCGTCCAGCGAACGGGGGACATGAAGCGTCATCATGCCTTCGGCAAAGCTTCTGGAAACCAGTACGACCGGCACCGTGCTGTTTTCAATACGAACGGCAAAGGGATGCACCTTGTCATGCCACGCATCCACCTTCAGCGCTTCAAATTCGCCTCGGCGATATTGCTTCTGGCGTTGCTCGACCGACAAGCGATCCACCGTGGCATCGGGCAGGGTTCGGAATTCGAAGCTCTTATCAAAGGCGAGAATGATGACGCCATCGGCGTCCGTGATGAAAGCTTTGACCTGCCGCATCCAGTGGGCAAAGTTGGAAATGTTGCGCTTGACAATCACGGCCCCCACGAATTGATTGCCGACAAAGACCGGATGAGAGTAGTAGAGACCGGGCAGCTTGCTGACCCAACCCACCGCGTATTGATGCCCGGGCTGACCGGCACGCGCCTGCTGGAAATAGTCGCGCCCCTGGTAGTTGGAGCCGACAAAGCTGTCTGGCTGGTCAAAGTTGCTGGCGGCCACCGTGTCCCCTGCCGCATTCAGGACCCAGATCACATCCGCCTGCAACGGGGTCGCCGCAAGCCGCAGGGTGCGGTTGAGTTCGGCCAGTGCGCTGTCGCGCGCCCATTGTTTCTTGCGTGTCTCGTACGGCTGCGTGGACGCCATGGCGTGTGGGCCATAGCGCTGCAATACCCGCTGCACATCCGAATTGCGGGAGAACATCAAGGGGATGGTCCGCAGTAACTGCAAACTGTCGTCGATGTGGGTAACCGTGTTCCGTGCATCCTGTCGGGCCAAGCCCATTTCCTGCTCGTACAAATTGCCGGCCTGATGCCCGTAGAAATAGTCGGCGCTCAACCAGGAAGCAACGCCCCAGCCAACAATCAGCAGGGCAATGACCTTGTACGAATGCCCCAGCGACAATAAATTCGGCTGGGCCACATACGTGGCCACCAGGGTCACGACAATGATCACGCTGGTCGCAACCAGCACTATCGAGGCGAGGAAAGCCGTTCCCAACTGGGAATCGACGAGGGAAGCATCCCCCTCGCGAATGAAGTAGGCCGCCGCCATGGCCGTGTAGTGCATGCCGGAGACCGCCAACCCGATGACCACGGCGCTGATACCTGAAACCCTGCGGCTCCAGTTCGCGCCCAGGGACTGAAGACGAAACTTGATCCAGATGGCCAGAGTGGCCAAGGCGACCGCCACAACAATGGAGAGCACGAACAAGCGCAGGTCGTAGCGGATCAAGCCTTCGAGCCGCATGGCCGCCATGCCGGCGTAATGCATGGCGCCAATCCCGAAGCCCAGCAGCACACCCCCGGTGATGAGTTGCGCGCCGGAAATCGTGCGTCGGCTGATGATCGTCAAAGCCAGCGTGCAGGCCAGCACACTGGGAACCATCGACAACAGCGTGACCAGGGTGCTGTAGTCACTCGTGCAGGGCAGGCTGAACGCCAGCATGCCGACGAAATGCATGGCCCAGATACCCAGGCCCAGACACGCGCCCCCGACGGCAGTCCACATGCGCCGGGTGACCACGACCGTGGAACTGGCAACATGCTGCGACACCAGCAGCGCCGCGTAGGAGGCAAAAATCGCCATGGCAACTGACAGGCTGACGAGAACGGGGTCGTAATGCCCGGTGTAAAGCAGGCTGCTGTCAGGCGGCGAAATAAACAGACGGGAAATTTCCAGCATCAGGTGGGTCGTGGCACATCACGAGGTGGGTGCAACGTGCCAATATAGCAAACGCCCCATGCCAAGGCACCCAGGCTTACCCGCAGAGGCTTCCTTGACAGCAGCACAACAGGACAGGCATGCGCCAAGCCCGCTGGGCCGGCTATTCGATGCCCAGTTCCTGGATCTTGCGCGTGATGGTGTTGCGACCGATGCCCAGCTTATGGGCGGCATCGATACGGCGGCCTTTGGTATTGGCCAGTGCCGTCAGAATAAGACAGGCCTCGAAGCGGCGCGTCAGCTCATCCCAAACATCATGCCGTCCACTGGCGAGCAAGGCCACGGCCTCGGCTTCCAGCCCGGCTTCCCAACCATTTACCCTGGTCGGCGCCGACATGACACCTGACGGCAACTGGCTGACGCCCCCCCCTTGATCGGATGACGCAGGAGCCCCCCCCCCCTCTGACATCGTCACCGGCGCGGGTAGCCCCTTCTCGGCTGGCGCATGGGCCCCTTCCTCCAGCTGCACGCTCACCTCGGGCGGCAGGTCCTTGGGCTCGATCACTTGCGCCGGCGCCATCACGGTCAGCCAGTGGCAGATGTTCTCCAGCTGGCGCACATTGCCGGGAAAATTGAACTGACTCAGCCAGCCCAGCGCTGCATCGGAAATGCGCTTGGGTTCCACACCTAACTGGCGCGCGCTGACGTGCAGGAAATGCCGCGTCAGCATGGGCACATCCTCGCGTCGCTCACGCAGGGCCGGCAAGCGCAGGCGGATCACATTCAAGCGGTGGAACAAGTCCTCGCGGAACACGCCTTCCTTGACGCGCTGCTCCAGGTCCTGGTGCGTGGCCGCGATGACGCGCACATTGGCCTTGACCGCGCTGTGGCCGCCCACGCGGTAGAAATGCCCGTCCGAGAGCACACGCAGCAGCCGGGTTTGCAAATCAAACGGCATGTCGCCGATTTCGTCCAGGAACAGCGTACCGCCCTCGGCTTGCTCAAAGCGCCCGCGGCGCATGGTCTGGGCGCCGGTGAAGGCGCCGCGCTCGTGGCCGAAGAGCTCTGACTCCAGCAGGTCTTTCGGAATGGCAGCGGTGTTGATGGCGACAAAAGGGCCATTGGCGCGCGGCGAGTGCTTGTGCAGCGCACGCGCCACCAGTTCCTTGCCGGTGCCCGACTCACCGGTAATCATCACCGTGACATTGCTCTGGCTCAAGCGGCCGATGGCGCGGAACACATCCTGCATGGCCGAAGCCTGCCCCAGCATCTCGGGTGCCTCGTTGATGCTCTCCTGTGCCACCTCCTCGCGCTGGCTCTCCTCCACCGCCCGGCGGATCAACTCCACCGCCTTGGGCAAGTCAAAGGGTTTGGGCAGGTATTCGAAGGCACCGCCCTGGAACGCCGAGACGGCGCTGTCCAGATCGGAGAAGGCGGTCATGATGATGACCGGCAGGCCGGGAAAGCGAGCCTTGACCTTCTCCAGCAAATCCAGTCCGTTGCCCCCCGGCATACGGATATCACTCACCAGAATTTGCGGCCCATCCTCATCGCCGGCCTCGTCAAGCGCGGCCAGCACGTCTTTCGGATTGGTGAAGCTGCGGGTCGGCAGTTGCTCGCGCAGCAGTGCCTTTTCCAGCACAAAGCGGATGGACTGGTCATCATCTACGATCCAAATCGGCTTCATGGGTTGGCTTGCCTCAGGTCATTGCTGCCCTGAACCTTTCAGGGCAGCGGTATCAACAGTTTGAAATCCGTGCGTCCAGGCTCGCTGTCGCACTCGATCAGGCCATGGTGCTGCTGGACAAAAGTTTGCGCCAGTGTCAGCCCCAAGCCGGAGCCGCCTTCGCGTCCCGACACCAGCGGGTAGAAAATGCGGTCCTTGATCGAGTCTGGCACGCCAGGCCCGTTGTCTATCACATGCAATTCCAGTGCCAGTTTGTAGCGCTGTTTGCCGAAAGTCACTTGGCGCACCACCCGCGTGCGGAATGTCAGCCGCGCATCACCGGCCGCCATCCGCTCGCCCAGGGCCTGACAGGCATTGTGGGCGATGTTGAGTACCGCCTGAATCAGCTGTTCACGGTCGCCGCGGAATTCGGGAATCGAGGTGTCATAGTCACGCACCACGCGCAGTCCCTTGGGAAACTCCGCCAGGATGAGCGAGCGCACCCTCTCACACACCTCGTGGATGTTGACGTCCCCCACCACATGGGGCCGTCGATGAGGCGCCAGCAGCCGGTCGACCAAGGTCTGCAGCCGGTCGGCCTCATGGATGATGACGCGGGTGTACTCGGTGAGTTCCTTCGAGTCAATCTCCATCTCCAGCAGCTGGGCCGCACCACGAATGCCCCCAAGAGGATTCTTGATCTCGTGGGCCAGGTTGCGGATCAGTTCCTTGTTGGCCTGCGCCTGGTCCAGCAGGCGCTCTTCGCGCTCCTGACGGGCCTGCTGCTCCAGCGGCAGCAACTCCACCACGATCTCGCCGGGGCGGTCGGTCTGCGTGACGATGACGTGCACCGGCAGCAGATCGCGGTTGAGCCGCTTGAGCCAGGCGTCATAACGCAGGGCGGCAAACTCATTGTGCTTGATGCCGGCGAGCGCATTACGCAGCGCCTGCGGCTCGGCAAATGCCAGCGCAAAGTCAGAACCCTGAATGGTTCGTCGCGAGGTGCCGAGGGCATCTTCCAGCGCGGAGTTGGCAAACAGCACAGCGCCGTCGCTCTGCAAGACGGCCACCAAGGTGGCCAGCAGATCAAACGTCTGAAAACGTGGGGAGGAAATGGTGGACTTTTTCAAGCCACCTATTTTGACGCAGGAACGCGGCCTAATTCACGCCGGATACCCGCAATATCGCTGTCATTTCGTTCGATGTTGGCCTTGAGTTCGGCCACGCGGTCCAGGTATTTCTGGTGATTGCGGGTTTCGGGGCCGAATTTTTCCGGCTCGCCGTTGTTGTATTCCTTGAGCAATTCTTCGCGCCGGGCTTCCGCCTTTCTGAGCTCGGAATCCAGGATCAGGCGCGCATCGGAATCACGGGAGCGTTGCTCGGTCGAATCAATACGCTGCCCGGCCTGGCTGGCTGCGGCAACACGCACCGGCACGGCCGCCAGTGGACGTGGACTCTGCACCACCGTGACGTTGCCGCCATCGATCAGCTTGCAGCCGCTTTTATTGGCCGTCGGCAACGTATTGGTGTATTCATTGCCGCAGCGGTAAATCCGGTCCTGGGCAAAGCCGTTTGCCACGAAAAAAGTGGCCGTCAATGAGATCAATAAAGCGTGTTTCATGCTATCTCCACGCCTCCAAAAAATGCAGGGATGGTCTATCAGTATCCCTCAATCACCGGGAAATGCAAAACGTTTGCCGTCCCCCCAAATAAAAAGGACGGCCTAAGCCGTCCTTTTTATGCGACACACTGTAATAAATTACAGCTTCGACCAGCACCCCATTACAGGGAGTAGTACATGTCGTACTCGACCGGGTGCGGTGCCATGCGGAAACGCGTGACTTCACCCATCTTGAGCTCGATATAGGCATCGAGCATGGAGTCAGTGAACACGCCGCCCTTGGTCAGGAAGGAGCGGTCCTTGTCCAGATAGTCGAGCGCCTGGTCCAGGCTGTGGCACACGGTCGGCACCAGTTTGTCCTCTTCCGGGGGCAGATGGTACAGATCCTTGGTGGCAGCCTCGCCCGGATGGATCTTGTTCTCCACGCCGTCCAAACCGGCCATCATCAGAGCCGAGAAGCACAGGTAGGGGTTGGCGGACGGATCGGGGAAACGTGCCTCGATGCGACGGCCTTTCGGGTTGGCCACGAACGGGATGCGGATCGAAGCCGAACGGTTGCGCGAGCTATAGGCCAGCTTCACCGGTGCTTCGAAGCCGGGCACCAGACGCTTGTAGCTGTTGGTACCAGGGTTGGTGATGGCGTTCAGGGCACGGGCGTGCTTGATGATGCCGCCGATGTAGTACAGCGCGAAATCGGACAGGCCAGCGTAGCCGTCACCGGCGAACAGGTTCTTGCCGTCTTTCCAGATGGACTGGTGCACGTGCATGCCGGAACCGTTGTCGCCAGCGTAGGGCTTGGGCATGAAGGTAGCGGTCTTGCCATAGGCATTGGCCACGTTCCACACCACATACTTCAGGACCTGGGTCCAGTCGGCGCGCTGCACCAGCGTGCTGAACTTGGTACCGATTTCGTTCTGACCAGCGCCCGCCACTTCGTGGTGGAACACTTCAACCGGGATGCCCAAGGACTCGAGAATCAGGGACATTTCCGCGCGCATGTCTTGCGTGCTGTCAACCGGGGGAACCGGGAAGTAACCGCCCTTGACCGTAGGACGGTGACCGCGGTTGCCGCCTTCGAGCTTGGCGCCAGAGTTCCAGGGTGCTTCGTACTCTTCGATCTCAAACATCACACGGCCCGGCTCATTGCTCCAGCGCACGCCGTCGAAGATGAAGAATTCAGGTTCCGGTCCGAAGAAGGCCGTGTCGCCCAGGCCAGAGGCCTTCAGGAAGGCTTCAGCGCGCTTGGCGATGGAGCGGGGGTCGCGGTCATAGGATTTGCCGTCACTGGGTTCGACCACATCACACTGCAGGAACAGCGTGGTTTCTTCGAAGAAAGGGTCGATATTGGCAGTGTTCGGGTCAGGCATGAGCTGCATGTCCGAGGCTTCAATGCCCTTCCAGCCAGCGATGGACGAACCGTCGAAGGCGTGGCCGGAAGTAAATTTGTCTTCATCGAAGTGCGACACGGGCACGGTCACGTGCTGCTCTTTGCCACGGGTGTCGGTGAAACGGAAATCAACAAACTTGACTTCGTTTTCCTTCACCATCTTCATCACGTCTGCGACGGTCTTTGCCATCAGATTCTCCTGGTTGGATGGTTGGTTAAAAATCTCAGGGCATGAATGCAGGTTCTGTGCCAATGCCAGCCCCGCACAATTGCGCCGAACTCCGTATTCTGCCCTGAGTTTGTACCGATTTCTATTCCTGACTTCGAACAAATCCGCTGACAAGCGGCATTGCGCACCAATTTCGTGCGATCCTAGATTGCGCGAAATTGGTGCAGTTTTAGTTTCGCACCATTTCGGGGCCAAGACTGGCGCCAAATTCCTTCAAGCCGACGATCAAGTCCGGGTAAGCACGCGCTATGAGAGCGGGGCTGCCCTTGACACCCAATTCGATGTGCCGCCCGTGCACCGGGTGATCGACACTGGGCAGGCTGAATACCTTCACGCCGGGGTGCTGGTGTTCCAGGGTCTCCATCAAGGGCGTGAGGGCGGCCTCCATGGCGCCATACACAATGACCGACTGCTCCACCCAAGCGGCCATCTGGAACAAATGCCGGTAATGGGTGTCGAGCACCGATTCGATCATGGGCCAGGCCATCACCGGGAAACCCGGCACAAAGTGGACAGCGCCTCGCCCGCCAGGCGATGCGCAGCTGAAGCCCGGGATCTTGTTGTAGGGATTGGGAATGATGCTGGCGCCCAACGGGAACACCCCCATATTCAGCCGGTGGATGCTGTCGGGGCGGTTCGGCTCGTAAGGCGTACCCTGCTCACGTGCGATGTCTTGCATCCGCTCACGAATCAGGACCTCCGCTTCGGGGTGCAGGGCCAGTTCAACACCGAGCGCGCGCGCTGCGCACTGGCGGGTGTGGTCATCGGGGGTGGCGCCAATGCCGCCGCAGGAAAACACCACCTCATGGGAGCCAAAGGCACGCGCCAAAGTCTGCGTGATGCGCTCGGGCGAGTCACCCACGTAATCCGCATGGGCCAACTGCAGACCACGCGCATGGAACAACTCAATGACCTTGGGCAGATGCTTGTCAGCCCGTTTGCCGGAAAGAATTTCGTCCCCGATGATGATGAGGCCGAACGAAGGCATGGATTCAGGCGGGGGGTTGGGAAGCGTTACTTGTGTCATTTGGCAATGCCGGGTTTTCAGAATCAGAAGCCAGCGAGCTGGCCACGGTGACAGGCGATGTTTCCACAGACGAAGGCGCAGGCGCCATGGTCGCCTCATTGCGCAAGGCTTCAAGTGCGCCGAGACAGTAATGGGCAAACCACAACGCAGAGAAGACAAATACAAAAGTGTAGATCCAGATGGCCAGAGGCACCAGCAAGGGCGCCATCACGATAGCCATGGCACCGATCGCCCACACCATGCCGGGTGCAGCTCCCAGATAACCGGTGAAGACCCCCATCGCCAGCATCCAGCCCCGGTGACGGCGGATCAATTCGATGCGTTCATCGCGGCTGGCATGCTCAGCCAGCACGTCGTAGCCCATGACACGGTAGGTCAGCCAGCCCCAGACCAGCGGGGGCAGGACCATGATCAGCGGCGGAATCAGCCACAGGGGCATGGACAGCAGCAGGGCCACGATGGCCAGCAGCGAGGTGCTGACGGAAAACAGCATGCCGCGCCAGAACGACCCGCCGTGACGACGCGCCAGCTGGGCAAAACGTCGTTCGGAAACCAAGGCGACAATGGCCGGCGTCACGAGCCAGGCCACCGCCAGCAAGGACAGGATGATGATGAGCGGCAGCATAAGCATCAGGACCAAAAGCGGCGCCACCACACTGCGCAAATTGTCGGCCCCCACGCTGCCCAACCAGCGCATCATGCTGTCCATCAGGGCGAACTCGCTCAACCACGCCTGAACCCCCTGGATGGACGGTTCCCAGAATACATAAACCAAGGCGCCAGACACGGCCACCATCAGCACCAGGGGCATGATGGACAGGGCAATGACGCGCGGCCGCAGGCAGTAGGCGAGCGCGCGCCAAAAAGAGTCAAGAAACAGATTCATGGCCGCCAAGCATAACCGGCCAAGGCACAGGGCTCAGGCACGCCCGAGCAGGCGTTTGACGCCCTGCCACTGCTGGGACCAGAAGCCGCGTCCGTAGTCACGCCCCTGTTCCACTTGGTCACGTACACCGGTTGGGTCGTAACGTTGTTCGAAGTTAGCAGTGCCGAACAGCATGTCCCACCAGGGCAGCAAAACACCAAAGTTATGTCCCCCGAGCACTTTGCCAGGCGTTTCGTGGCCGATGCCAACGCTGTGGTGCAGGCGATGAAAGCGCGGGCTGATCCACAGCCGCTCACCCCAGCGCCCGAACCACAGCCGCACATTGGCATGCTGGAAGCTTTCGCTGAGTTGGGTAAAGGCCACGATGGCGACAAACTGGCCCGGCGCGACACCGATAAGATGCGCCACGACCACCACAAGCACGTCGCGAATCACGTCATCGAGCAGGTGATTACGGTTGTCGCTCCACATCGTCATCTGTCGCTGCGCGTGGTGCAGAGAATGCAGACGCCACCACCATTCAAACTGGTGCTGGCCACGGTGGATCCAGTAATCGAGGAAGTCAAATACCAGCAGATAGAGCAACAAGCTGACCCATGGCAGATCCGTGACACCAGGCCACAAGTCGTCGAGGTGAAAGGTGCCCCAACCTGCCACCCGCAACTCGCCGAAGAAATCGTCGAGCAGTGGCGTGAGCGTGAAGAACAACACCAGCCGGAACAGTCCCAGGCGGTGGATCAGGGTATAGATGACATCGGTGCGCACGGCCAGCCGGTCCGTCATGGCTTCCACCGGACGCCAGCGTTGCAGCGGCCCGATCAACGCCACCAACACCAGCAGTTGCAGCAGGCCCACCAGCAGCCAGCCGGTGGCGTCATAGGCATCCTCAAGCCGGTTACCCAGCCCCAGCCAGAAGGCCAGCGGCTCGAACAGAGTCTCGAACAGCCATTGCTGCACGGAAGAAAATAGGTTGGCCAATGCGTCCATCTACGACAGTCTCGGTTAACGTCGTTCGGCAATCCAGCCCTTGTAGGCCGGGTGCTCGCGCAGAGTCTCAAAACAAAAGCCACGTGCCTTGAGTCCAACGATCAGCGGCTCCAGCACGGCCGGCGCCCAAGGATCCTGGCGCGACCAGATGCCCAGGTGCGCCATCAGGATGTCGCCCGGGCGGATGTCACGCACTGACTTTTCAAGCAAGGCTGCATTGCTGAACTTCTCGCTGGGTAGTTCGTCGCCCAGAAAACCGGCTGGCGCCCAGCCCACATGGGCGTAACCACAGGTTTTGGCAGCCACCAACAAAGCTGGCGACGTTTTGCCACCGGGGGCACGAAACAGCGGCAGCGGCTTTTTGCCCGTGAGCTGCTCCAGCCGCACCGAGGCCGCCGAAATCTGCTCGCAATATTGCTTGGCATCCCAAGTCATCGCGCGCCCTTCTTGCCCCCCCGCCGAGGGACGAACGCGAAAGCGCGGCTCGACACCGGTGACATCCGCCAGCCAATAGACGTGGTCCAGCGTATGCGAGGCAAACTCATGCCCCTCTGCGGCCCGCGCCTTCCACCACGGGGCCCAATACTCGCCCAGACTGCCGTCGCCACTGCGGGTACGCTCGTGGGCGGCAAAAAAAGTCACCCGGACTTCTTGCCGCTTGAGAATTTCAGCAACCAGTGGCGCGATGTCCATGTGGCCGGTGTCAAAGGTCAAGTAGACCGGTTTTTCACATGATTTGGCACCTGCAATGCCAGGCACCCATGCCAGGCACGCTATTAAAAATATAGCAATCGGAGCAATGCCCGAAAAATTCCTACTGACGCGGCGCATGGTCCAGCGTCCAGACACCGTGCGGCGACTTGCCGACTTTGACCTGGCGCACCACCTGGTGCGTCGTGGTGTCGATCACGCTGAGTTTCTTGGCCCAGCGCGAGGCCACGAAAATGAATCTGCCGTCGGCCGACAAGTCCATGCAGTCCGGCCCACTGGGCGCGGGGTAGCTGTCCACCACCGTCATGGTCTGGTAATCGATCTTGCTGATGGTGTCGGCCACGCGGTTGCTGACGAATACATGGCGGCGGTCGCCGGCCGCGCGGAAGGCGTGGGCACCTTTGCCGGTTTTGATCATCTGGAGCAGACGGGGGGCTGGCCCGGTGACGTCATAGACCTCAACGCCTTCGCCACCGGTCAGGCCAATCAGCAGGAAACGGTCATCCGGCGTACCAAACACATCGGCCGGCAACGGGCCGGTCTTAGCGCGCCATTTAAGTGTCTGGGTCAACAGGTCGATCGCCACCAGCTCATCGCTGTCCTGCATGGTGGCGTACACCATGGTGCTGCGGCTGTCGATCCAGACGTGACTGGGCGTCTTGCCGGTGGCAATGCGTTTGGCCAACGTCAGTTCACGACCATCCCACCGATAAATGTCCACATGGTTGAGCCGGTTGCCGACGGTGACAAACCACTTCATGTCAGGCGAAAAGCGCAACTGGTAAGGGTCCAGGATGCCGCGCACCGTGCGCTGCACCTCGGCCGTCTGCGGATCGACAAAGGTCAGCGAGTCACCCAGGGCATTGGCAATGATGAGCGACTTCTCGTCCGGCGTGAGGTAGAGGTGATGCGGCTCCTTGCCGGTGGCAATGCGCTTGACCTCTTTCCAACTGACCGGATCGATGACGCTGACACTGGCATCGAGCGAGTTGAGCACGAAGATGGGCCGCAACTGGGCCTGGGCCGCCAGGGAATACAGGCTCCCCACCACCACGGCCAGGAACGGGAAAAGGGTACGGAGCAGAAAATTCACAGGGCGATCACTTGTTCAAACAAGCTTCCAAGTGTAGCGGCCAGCCCTTTTGCATCCGGCTCGACCCCTCATATCCCGCCCATTGTTTGATGGAAATCAATATCAAAACATCGACCAACACGCCTCAGGCGTCAATGCTGGCCAGATCCGCCTTATCGAGCCAACGCCATTGACCGGGTGACAGATCATCCGGCAAGCGCAGGCCGCCAATCTGTGAGCGATGCAGCCCCTCAACCCGATTGCTCACCGCCGCCACCATGCGCTTGACCTGATGGTATTTTCCCTCGGTCAACGTCAGGCGCAGATGATGACTGTCCACCGCTTCGCAGGCCGCCGCTCGTACCGGTTTGGGATCATCCTCCAGCACTACTCCTGCCAGCAACTTTTGCACCTGTTTCTCATCCAGCGGGTGCTTGACCGTGACCTCGTAGACCTTGGGCACATGGTGACGTGGCGAACTCATGCGATGGATGAACTTGCCATCATCGGTAAGCAACAACAAGCCGGTGGTGTCTTGATCGAGCCGCCCCACGGCCTGCACGCCCTGGACGCTGCCCTTTTGTGGTCGCATGCGCAAAGGTGAAGGCAGCAAGGTGTAGATGCTGGGATAGGTGGAGGGTTTTTGTGAACACTCGGTGCCGGCCGGTTTGTGCAGCATCAGATAGGCTTTTTCATGGTACGACCACTCGACACCCTGCACCTTGAAACGCAAGCCCTCTGCCATCCACTCGGATGCGGCCTCGGTGCATTCCGCAAAGTCGGCGTCATCCTTGTTTTGCCAAACCTGAACCAGCCCCTGCTGGATCAGGCCGGCGCAGACACGACGCGTGCCAAACCCTTGGGAATAAAGAATATCTTGCAGTTGCATCCGTCGAGTATCTCAAAGCCACGGCTCGATTTATCAACATTCAACGGCAGGAATCCCCAGCCGCAGCCCCTGTTTCCATGATTTTTTCGCAAAATCACCACCATCCGTCGGCAACTTTCATCATTTCCCATCTTTCTAAATAGAAAAACTGTACACTTTTTAAAAAATCAGATTGCCACATCAGATGGACAAGTATTCAGGGTGGACTGCGACCGTACTGGCCTTGCTGGCTGGTATGTTGCTGGGCGCGCTCCTGATTGCCTGGTGGCAGCAAAAGAGCGGGCTTGATAAACGACGCATTCCCCGTCAATGGCCACTGAAAGTGCGTCCACTGGTCAACAGCAGGGAACAGCAAACATGGGGCTGGTTGGTCCGCGCATTCGTAGACCAGCATGTCATGGTGAAGATCCCCGTCACACGCTTCACCATGCCACAAACCCAGGAAGAACGGCAGCACTGGTTCGAGCTTCTCAGTGGGGTTTACTGCACGTTCACCGTCTGCACAGCAGAGGGCAGCGTCTTGGGTTGCATCGACGTGCCCGGCCCCACGGGCTTGTCCCTCAGCAATCAAACCCTCAAACACACCCTGCTGTCCCAGTGCAATATTCGCTACTGGGTCGTCGACCCGGACCGCCTGCCCAGCGTCATTGAAATCCGCACATCGCTTCTAGGCGACCGGGCCTTGCGAAGGGGAGAGCTGGAGCGCATCCGTCATCAGACCAGACGCATGCCAGCTTCACCAGCCAACGCCCCGGCACAACGAGACACAGACAAGTCGGAGGTGCGGCCGGCGGGTGCCAGAGTGCACGCGCCCTCCCATGCTGACGGACCAGACGCCCATGACAGTCTGCTCTCCACAGGCTGGCGGCAGGATTCTTTCGTCAACCCCTTGGACAGCCGGACTTCGGGGACCCACTGATCGCCTCGGCACAGCGGGAAGACCCGACAACGGTGGCACCACCCTCCATCGGGGCATGGCTCAGCTACTCCGCTCAAGAAAAAAGGGCCAACGGAAAACCGTTGGCCCTTTGGGAATATGGTGGAGCTGGGGGGATTCTCCACTAAATCACGCCAAGTGGTTGATTTATAAAATGAAAATCCAGTCAAAAAACCGGTTTTCACCCCACCGTGATACCTCAGATGATACCTCGACAGGGCTGCACGCGCCAATGCCGGAGACCTCCGATAACAGAGCTTGTGCGTAGCCTATGCGGACGCCGGTTCAAGTGTGAAATGCGGATTTGAAGTCAAACGGACGATGACCATGCGCGCGCCGCCAATTTTTATGCATTGCAACCACGCATGCCCCTGACTGGTGATGAAGCACTCCTGAGCTGATCCACGCCTTGCCCCAGGAGAGCCACGCACCACCCTTTATGCGCTCAGCCCGCTTCGCGTCTGGGTTCTCTCTCCCATTGGGTGGAGCCTGTCTCTCTTTGTATTAACCGGCCCTGACGGGGCCGGTTCTCTCTCTTCTTCTTTCTTCTTCTCCCTTCCCCTATACCGGAGCGGGCAAGGCTAACCCGAAAAGCCCCGAACGGGTCTTGGGTGCCATGCCCGCAGCGACTACACCATCTGCGGGGCGATGCACGGGTCATTCCGTCATCGCTTTGGAGTTCGATACAGAGCAACTTCTGACACTCTGTCGGGCCGGTCTCCTTCGGCTTCGGTATGCGGCTTCCCCGATTTCTATTTAGCTCCTAACCGCTTGCACCTCTGGCCTTTCGGCTTTCAGTAGGCTACCGGAGCGAGACACCTTTCGGCGGACGCATGAGCAGCCCGAGACCAGTAAAGCAGGTTTTCAGCAGAACGCAAGCCCCCCATCGGCTTGCACCCGATGAACGGCTCTTGCCCTGGCGTGGCCCGTGCGCGATGTTGGCCTTTTAGCACCCGGAGGCCACACCATGAGCAACACCCTGCACCGCAGCCACGAACTGAGCGCCAGCGACCTGTTGCAGGTCCGGCTGGACGATCTGCCGCTCGATGAGTTGGAAGCGCACATCAAGGAGGCCGACGACACGGTGCTCGGGCTGGTGAGCCGCCTGAACAACACGCCGCACCTGAGCCCAACGGCAGCGGCCAACCTGCGGCGGCTGGAACGGGCGCTACGCGAGCGCATCCAGTTCGTGCGGGAGCTGATCGACCTGCGCAAGCTGGAAGCTCTGGCGGAGGAGATCGAGCGGCAGGAGCGGGAGCAGCAAGCCGAGGGACGCGCAAGCGTGCCGCGCGGCATGCGCTGCTGAGGCGGCGCGGCATCGAGATCGGAAGAGCGTCGTGTAGGGAAAG